>Ga0207882_1000073_pt1 | contig 59657 bp, 57 predicted proteins | sample MalvirmetaMSP103_FD_184228 | JGI IMG/M metagenome (GOLD analysis project Ga0207882, IMG submission 184228) | Marine viral communities from the Deep Pacific Ocean - MSP-103 (SPAdes) | ecosystem: Environmental > Aquatic > Marine > Oceanic | place: Pacific Ocean | collected 2011-05-15 | reverse complement strand
GCACCGAACTGGCGTGCCAGCTCGAACTTGGACGGATTGGTGTCAATGGCAATGATGCGACCGGCCTTCGCCTGGCGCGCACCCTGAATCGCCGCGAGGCCGATGCCGCCGAGGCCGAACACGGCGACCGAGTCTCCGGGCTGGACCTTGGCGGTATTGTGGACTGCGCCGATGCCGGTCGTGACGCCGCAGCCGAGCAGGCAGACATGTTCGGGGTTTGCCTCGGGATTGATCTTGGCGAGCGAGACTTCGGCGACGACAGTATATTCACTGAAGGTCGAACAGCCCATGTAATGATGGAGGGGCTGACCGTTGTACGAAAAGCGGGTGGTCCCATCGGGCATCAAGCCATTGCCCTGCGTTTCGCGGACAGCGACGCACAGGTTGGTCTTGCCCGACAGGCAGAACTCGCACTTGCCGCACTCGGCGGTGTAGAGCGGAATCACGTGATCGCCCGGCACGACGCTGGTGACGCCTTCACCGACCTCAACAACGATGCCCGCGCCCTCGTGGCCCAGAACCACCGGGAAAACACCCTCCGGATCACTCCCCTCCAGCGTGTACGCGTCGGTGTGGCACACACCGGTGTGCGTCACTCGTATCAGCACTTCGCCTTTACGGGGTGGGGCGACATCGATTTCGACGATTTCGAGTGGCTTGCCCGCCTCGAAGGCTACAGCGGCGCGAGATTTCATGTTGGGATACCCTCGTTGAGTTAAACTGGTTGCTGGTGCGAGGCCGTTACGTCAGCGCAAATTCGTCGACATTCGCATACTGGTATGGACGCCGATCGTCCGATCCTCTGTCGGGGAAGGGGGAGCGATCGCTCACTCCCCCCGGTATGCCGGTCAGACCGTAACGACGACCTTGCCGATTTGTTCGTTCGATTCGAGGAAGCGGTGAGCTTCCTGAATGGCGTCGAGCGGGAAAGTGCGCGCGATCTGCGGCTTGAGCGCGCCCGATTCCAGACCCGCAACGATGAACGCCTTGGCGCGATCGAGGGCGGCATCGTCCGAGACGATCTCGCTGTAGAGATACCCTTTGAGCGTGAGGCTCTTGCCCAGCACGGAGAACAACGGGAACGGCGTCGGTTCGCCACTGAGCGCGCCATATTGAAGCAGGATGCCGCCGCGTGCCATGCTCTCGGTCAGCGGCTCGAACGACGGGCCTCCGACCGGATCGAGCACCACGCGCGCACCTGCGCCGTCGGTTATCTCCATCACCCTCGCTACCAGATCCTCTTCCCCGGTCGCGACGACATGATGTGCACCGGCATCGATCAGAGCCTGGCGCTTGGCGCCGGTACGCGTCGTCGCGATTACCGTCGCGCCGACCATCCGCGCAATCTGGAAGGCAGCAAGGCCGACGCTGCTGGAGGCAGCAGTGACGATGACGAAATCGCCCTTGCCGAGTTTCGCCTGCTCCACCAGCGCACCCCAGGCGGTGACATACTGCATCCACACGGCCGCCGCTTCCTCGAACGACAGCGCCGCCGGATGCTTGACGACGAGGCGGGCGGGAACGTTGGCGACCTCGCCATAAGTGCCCCAGCGCGCGATATCGAGCGGAGGGATGACGCTGACGGCGTCGCCTTCCGCAAACCCGGTCACGTCCGCGCCGACCGCAGCGACAGTGCCGGCAGCTTCGTAGCCGAGGCGGCTCGGGAACTCGGCTTCCTGAAGGTAGGCATGGTTGCGGAACATCACCTCGGCGCGGTTTATGCCTATCGCCTTCACCGCGATCTGCACTTCGTCGGCCGCCGGCGCGGGGACTTCCACATCTTCAATCCTGAGGACGCTGGCGTCGCCATATTCGTGAATACGGACAATGCGGCTCATGGGATGCTCCTTGATTATTGAATGATCGTTCTGTAAGGGTGCAAACCACCAGTTTCAAGATATTATTTATCGATCGTTCCATATGGTGCGCCAGAAATGACAGAGACGAAAGCCCGTCGCCGCGCAGGTCGCCCTCGTGTGTTCGACACTGACGCTGCGCTCGACAGGGCGGTTCGTCTGTTCTGGCAGCGCGGCTACGAGGCGACATCGATGGCCGATCTGGTGGCGGAGACTGGCGTCGCCGCAGCCAGCCTTTATGCAGCGTTTGGCAACAAGGCGGGGCTGTTTGCGGCGGTGATCGAGCGCTACGCCGCGACGTTCAGCGTCCACCTCTATGCACCCATCAACGATCCGGCGTTGTCCACCTACGAGGCCGTCAAAGGCCTGCTGGAACGAGCAGCGTCATCATTCTCGGAACCTGGAACGCCGGCCGGCTGCTTCATGTATTCGGCAGCGGCAGCGGTTTCGCCAGCGTCCGCCACCATCGAATGCCTGCTGCGCGACAAGCGTATCGCGGCGGAGGCCCTCCTGATCGAGCGTCTGCAACGCGGCGTCGAGCAGGGCGAGCTTGCGGCCAACACCGATCCGGCCGTGCTAGGCAAATTCATCAATACGGTCATGGAAGGCATGTCCGTTCAGGCGCGCGACGGCGCTACGCTCAACGAACTGCTCTCCATCGCCAAAATGGCGCTCGATCGATGGCCGGCCGCGATATGATCGTTACTTGGTGGTCATCTGCCAATCCGCCTCCCGCGACCGAACAGTCGAACTCATCTCATAGGACGAAAGCACATGAAACACGTGACATTGCCCGGCGGGGAAGTGGTTCCTTCACTGGGTCAAGGCACCTGGAAGATGGGCGAACGTGCCGAGCGCCGATCCGATGAGATCGCCACGCTACGCGCCGGTGTCGAACTGGGCATGACGCTCATCGATACGGCCGAAATGTACGGCGATGGTGCGGCGGAAACGCTGATATCCGAGGCGCTGGGCAGCGTTCGTGACCAGTTGTTCCTCGTCAGCAAGGCATATCCGCAGAACGCATCGCGCTCCCGCCTTGCCGGTGCGTGCGAGGCGAGCCTGAAGCGGCTCGGCACCGACCGGCTGGACCTCTACCTGCTCCATTGGAGGGGATCGGTGCCGCTCGCTGAGACTGCGGAGGCATTGGAGGCGCTCAAATCGGCAGGAAAGATCCGGCACTGGGGTGTCAGCAATCTCGATACCGACGATATGGAAGAGCTCGTCGCTGCGGGCGGGGATGACTGCGTGACCGACCAGATCCTCTACAATCTGGTCCGGCGAGGTCCCGAATTGGACCTGCTGCCGTGGCTCGCCGAGCATAACATACCGGTTATGGCGTATAGTCCAGTCGAGCAGGGACGACTTTCTACCCACCCCGCTCTCAACAAAATTGCAGCCGAGGTTGGCGCGACCCCTGTGCAGGTCTCACTTTCGTGGACGTTGCGGCAAGATGGTCTCATCGCCATCCCGAAAGCGAGTTCAGTCGCACATGTGCGGGAGAACCGCGCGGCCGCCGATATCGTTCTTTCCAACGCTCAGCTTGCGACACTCGACGCGGCATTTCCCAGGCCACGCGACCGCCGTCCACTCGAGATGCTTTAGCATCAGATGACGATATTATCGCTCGAAGGAACAGAGCGTAAGCCGGATCAGCGGTAGAAGCGGAATTTAAACTTGTTGAGCCTGCCACTGGAGCGTGAACTATCACTTCGCAAGCCTTCGCGCAGCAAGGTGAACCACTAGGAGTCTTCTTATGGATCGGATGCCCGCACTCTTTATCGGCCACGGAAGCCCGATGAATACGCTCGAGAGCAATGGCTACACCTCGGCCTGGCGGGCATTCGGGCGTGAGTTGCCCCGCCCCAAGGCGATCCTCGTGGTTTCTGCACATTGGTATTTCGGTGCCACGGCGGTCACGGCCATGGCGCGCCCTCGCACAATCCACGATTTCTACGGTTTCCCACAGGAGCTGTTCGACTTTGAATATCCGGCCAAGGGCGATCCGGACCTCGCGAAAGAGATCGTTGAGCTGGTGAAGCCCGAGTGGGTGGGTCTCGACCAGGATCAGTGGGGTCTCGATCACGGAACGTGGTCGGTGCTCGCGCACCTCTACCCTGAGGCGGACATCCCGGTGGTGCAGCTCTCGATCAACGCGCTCAAGCCGCTGAGCTATCATCTTGACCTTGGCGCAAGACTGGCAGCCTTGCAGGACCGCGGCGTCCTGGTGGTCGCTAGCGGAAATGTCGTTCACAACCTCCGAGCCGTGCGCTGGAACCAGCCCGATTTTGCGTTCGACTGGGCAGAGCGTTTCGACGAAGCAGCGGTTCGCCAACTGGCAGAAAACCCGGGCGATCTGCTGCGCCTTGTGGAGCATCCCGATTATGCCGCGGCGGTTCCCACGCCCGACCATTTCGTTCCGCTGCTTTATCTTGCCGGAATGGCGGCTGCCCGCAACGAAACCCTTGATCCGCTGGTGCGCGGCTATTCGATGGGTTCAGTGTCCATGACGTGTTACGGTCTTGGCACTGAAGGTGTGGCATGCACCGAAAAAACGGGCGCGGCCAACTTGCCGAGTGATGTGCCGGCCGACCAGACGAATACATGATCCCTCGGCACACGGCGGACAGGCATGATGAAGTCAGGACGGAAGATGCAAAACGTCGGAGTTCGTCTTGATTCTTGAACTCGGGAACATGTCGGAATCCTGGCTCTGCCCTCTCGGCTCGCGAAGTCGCGCCTAATGATCTTGCCTTCCTAAAGGACGTGTTCGACCGAACTGACGAGGATCATGAACGGCCACGTTGGGTCGTTTGCGGAACGTCGGCTTTCGTTATCGCTTCACCCGCAAGCGGCCAGTCCGCTTCCGGCCCTTTCCGGCCATTCCGGCACCTTTCCACAGCTCATAACGCGCCGAGTGTAGGCATATCCAACCTGGTCTTGATCGCGTCGCCGTTGATTGCGCTGCGCGCAACGGCAGCTTCGCGCCCTAATTTCGGACGCTCGAGCTCACTCAGAGAATCCCTAAAAGCGGACCGCCAGCATTGCTTCGGCAATTAAATGATGGGTGGAAAGCAGCCGTTTTCAGTCACACACCAGAGTGCCCTCATTTTTCATTCCGGCGCGCCGCCAACCGCCTGATACAGGCCCACCAGTGTCGTCAGTTCGTCGGCTCTGGTCTGGATCTGCGACAGCTCGACGCCGAGCAGCGCGCGCTGGGCATCGACCTGCTCGATATAGGGGGTGTAGCCGGCGCGGTAGCGGTTGCGCGCATGGCGCAGCGCATCGGCGACTGCGGCGCGCTGCGCCTGTAATGCGGCCGCCTGGTCGCCGAGGTTGGCCAGCACCGCCATGCGGTCCTCGACCTCGCGAAGGGCGGTGAGAACGGTCGAGCGATAGGCCCAGGCCGCTTGGTCGCGCTGGGCGGTTGCCCCGTCCAGTTGCGCCTGCAGCCGCCCGCCCTGGAAGACCGGGGCGAGGATGCTCCCGCCGAGCGACCAGATGCCGATCGGGTCGGCGAGGAGGTCGGACAGGACGAGGCCCGCGCTCGCCCCGAGGTCCAGCGAGGGCATGAAGTCGGCGCGCGCCACGCGCATCTTGGCATCGGCGGCCGCGATCCGATATTCGGCAGCGGCGATATCGGGCCTGCGGCGGAGCAGTTCGGAAGGCAGTGTCGCCGGAGGTGCTGGCGCCTTAAGATCGGCCAGCGTGCCTCCCCGCTCGATGCTGCCGGGCAATTCCCCGGTCAGGGTCGATAGGGCGTTCTCCTGCCGCGTGATCTGCGCCTTCAGCTGCGGCACCAGCTGCGCCGTGGCCTGATATTCCGCCTCCGCCTGGCGCAGTGGCAGCTGCGAGGTATAGCCCACTTCCGCCCGGTCGCGCGCGAACTTGACCGCCTCCTGCCGGGAAGTCAGCGTTTCCTCGAGCACCGCGAGCCGCGCATCCAGTGCGAGGAGCGTGATGTAGCCGCTGGCGGTCGCGGCGGTCACCGCCAACCGGGCGGCTTCCTCGCCCGCAGCGCTCGCTGCGACGCCGGCTTCGGCGGCATCGATGCGGGCGGCGTTCTTGCCGAACAGGTCGACCTCGTAGGAAGCGCGGAAGGCAGGTCGGGCAACGACCGATTCCTGTGCCTGCCCGAAGGGCGAAACCTCGCGCCTCACGCCGCCCTCGACACCTGCGCCGAGCGAGGGGAGGAGATAGCCGCGTGAGCCCTGTTCGGTTGCACGCGCTTCCTCGACCTTGGCTGCAGCGATGCGGACATCCGGATTGTTGAGCCGTGCCTGTTCGACCAACCGGGTCAGTTGGGGGTCGCCGAAACTCGCCCACCACTGCGCCTCGACCGGCGCGGTCGTTGCCAGTTGCGTCCGCCATTCCACAGGCGGAGCAACGGCTGCGCCGACGGGGGCGTCCTGGAGCGTAGGTACACAGGCGGACAGGGCCAGGGCCGAGGTCGCGGCGAGGAGGAGCGAGCTGCGCATGGCCATCAGTCCCTCGTGTGCACCGTCGCGACGACCGACATGCCCGGCCCCAATCGCTTGGCCGCCTCCTGACCCGGATCGAGCACGATGCGGACGGCGATCCGCTGGGGCACCTTGACGAAATTGCCCGCCCCCGTGTCGGGCTTGACCAGGCTGAACTCGCTGCTGGCTGCGGGCGCGATGCTTTGCACCTTGCCGGTGAGTTGGACCCCGCCGAGCGCATCGATCTCGAGTGTGGCCCGCTGGCCGACTGCCATCCTGGAAGTCTGCGTTTCCTTGAAGTTGGCGACCACCCAGAGATCGTCGGGAACGATGTACATGAGCTGCGTCCCGGCGCTGACGAGCTGTCCCACGCGGGCGGTCACCTCACTCAGCCGTCCCGAGCGCGGCGCGCGGATCTCGGTCTTCGAAAGTTCGAATTCGGCGAGGCCTTTCGATGCTTCGGCGCCCGCGACCTGTGCTTCGAGCGCACCCCTGCCAACGGTCACGGAGCGGACGTTTTCCGCTGCGATGGCACGCTGGGCCTGGGCCTGCCTTACTCCGGCCTGCGCCTGCTGCAGCGCGGCACGGGCCTGGTCGCGCTCGCGCAGCGATACCGATCCCTCGTCGACCAGTTCGGCGATCCGGTTCATGTCCGCCTGCGCCTTCTGAAGTCCGGCGCGGGCGCTGGCGACGGCGGCATCCTGCAGTTCGAGCTGCGCCTTCGCCGAACGCAAGCTCTGCGCGCTGTTGGCGAGCGTGGCTTTCTGCGCCTCGGTATTGGCCGCGCCCTGCTGGACCTTCTCCTGAAACGGGGCGTCGTCGATCCGGGCGAGGAGGTCCCCCTCCTCGACCCGTTGGAAATCCGTCACGGGAACTTCGACCAGATAGCCCGCGACTTGTGGGCTGACGATGGTGGTGCGTCCGCGGACATAGGCGTTGTTCGTCGTTTCCTTGCCGCTGTCAAAGGGCGGCAAGCCCCAGGCGTAAAGCGCCGCGAGCACGCCTGCGAAGATGAGCAGCACAGCCACGCCGATCCGGCGGCGCGAGGGGTTGGGCGACCAGCCGCCTGCGGTTTCGGTCTGGGTCTCGGTTTCGATCTCGGTCTCGTCCGGTTCCGCCGTCACGGTCTCGGGACTTTCGGCCGTGGTGGATATGCTATCGTTCATTGTCGGGTCCTTGCGAGCATGGCCTCGAGGAAGGCCAGTTCCTTGGCGAGCGGGTTGCGCCCGCGGATCTTGTTGGTCAGCCAGCCGGCGAAGAGCACCGCGAAGGTCACCGCGGCGAGCGTGCCGATGAGGAAGAAGACGTCGTTGAAGGCGAGCACTGCCGCTTCGCGTCCGACTTCCTGCGAGATGGACGCTGCCGCCGCTTGCTGGCGCAGGGCCGCATCGGGCTGCAACGGCGCGGCGCGGCGGGCAGCATTCGCGAGCGCCTGTGCCAGCGGCGCGTTGCCGAGCGTCAGCGTGTTCCCGGCGTCGATCAGATGGGTCTTGAGCCGCACCGTGTGAAAGGCGGAGAGCAGGGAAATCCCCGCCAACCCGCCAAGCGATTGCGACAGCGAGAAGACGGCGATGAAGCTGATTACGTAGCTCTGCCCCGCCGCGAGCGCGCGCAGCATCCCTTCCATCATGATCGGCCCCATGGCGAAAACGGCGGCGAAGGCGATGGCGGCCTGCGTGAGATAGAGGTCCTGCGGCCGCGTCATCACCCCGGTTCGCGTGTCGGCGAAGGCGGCAATGCAGATCACCAGCACGGCAGCCAGCACCGGGCGGGTGAGATCCTTGGGATCGAGCCGGACGACCGACAGCACCATCCCGCCGCAGGTCGCGCCCGCCAGAATCCAGAAATAGCCGGTCAGCTGCTGGTTGCCGTAACCCAGCGCGGCGAACATCCCGCTGGCCCCGAAGCCCTGTTCGGCGACCAGGATGCGGACCGTCGCGCCGATGATGGCAAGGCTCAGGATTGCCCGACTGGACAGCCAGCTGAGGTCCAGCATCGGGCTCCTGCGGTTCGCCTCGATCAGGAAGCACCCGCCCAGGCCGACCACGGCGATCGCCAGCGCGAGCCCGAGCCACGGCGTGTCCCACCACTGGATGCGGCCCTGGATCAGGAAGGCGCACAGGGCACCGACGCCGACGATGAACAGCGCGATGCTGGGCATGTCGAGCGGCTCGAAGGTCTTCTTCCGGATGCCCGGTGGAAGCCGCAGCAAATAGACCAGCCCGAAGCCCAGCAGCGACAGCGCGAACTGGAACTGGAACACGCGGGTGATGTCGCCATCGACCAGCAGCGCGGGCGAAAGCGCGCGGGTGAGGGGAAAGGCGATCTGCACCAGCCCCAGCGAGATCACCAGGCCGCCCACGCGCATGGCGGCGGGCAGGCCCTGCATGAGGTAGTAGATCGACAGCGCCGACAACCCGCTCGCGGTGATCCCCGCAACCGCCCGTGCCGCGAGCTCGGGATAATATCCCGGCCCGATCATCTGGATGAAATTGGCCGCGACGAGGCTCGCCATCGCCCAGCGCACGAAAGGTTGGATGCCGAATTCCTGCCGCACGCGGAACAGCAGCATGCTCATGCAGGCATAGGTCGAATAGAAGGCGACCGTCAGCCAGCCGGCCTCGACCGGAGTCAGCGCGAATTCCGCCTGCAGGGCGCCGGTGTTCGCCAGCAGGAAGCCGTTCTGCGCACCCCCGATCAGGCCGAGCAATATGCCGATGCCAAGATAGGCTGCGCGCCTTGCGGGCGGGTGATCGGGATTGGCCGGCGAGCCAGGCAGGATCGGCATCTCGTGCGGCTTGAACCGGTAACCGGCAGCTTCATCGATCAGGACCTGGCGCTCAGTCATCGCACAGGGCTCCTTCGATCAGCACGGTTTCGAGGGCCGCGGAGAATTGGTCTTCCTCGGCGATGTCGTCGACCAGCCTCGCCAGCCGCTCGCGCCGGGCCACCGTGCTGGCCGCGGAATAGATGAAATTCGCCACTCGGAAATCGAGGTGTGCCGGTGTGGCCGGGCAGTCGCTGACTGCCTCCTGTGCGAGCTCGTTGAAGTGCCGGTGCAGGGGCAGCGACAATTCGTCGAGCAGCCATTGCGAGCGCTCGGTGTCGATGGTGATGTCGCGCAGCAGCAGGCGCGGGACTTCGGGGCGCTTCAGGAGATAGGCGAGGAACGCCTTCATCGAATGGCGCAGGCGCTCGATCGCGGGGCGGTCGCTCGTGGCGGCCAGCGTTTCTTCGAGCGCTTCGCGCAAGTCGCACGCCGCCTGCGACACAATGGATTGCCAGAGCCCGGTCTTCCCGCCGTAACGATAGGAGATGAGCGCGACATCGACCCCAGCGTCCGCGGCGACTTCGCGCAGCGAGGTCGCCTCGTAGCCCTGCGCGGCGAAGCGCTGCAGGGCGGCGCTGGCGATCGCGGCGCCGGTATCACTATCGGTGTGCTTTGGCCGTCCGCGGCCGCGTCGCTGGGTCATCTGCCGCTCCTCGAAAGCAGCAAGATGGGGCCGTTGACCCAATATTCAATAGTCGTTGAATATTCGTCCAAACTGGCGGTCGTCCCCGCGGCAAGGCGCGACCCTTACTGCAGGATAACCGCGGGATGCCGAACGGTTCCGCAGCGCACAAATTTCGCCTCTTCGAAACCGAAAGGATGGTCGCCGGTTCGAATTGCAAGGCGTGCGCAGATGCGTTCGCGTTCCCCAATGCAGCGAAAAGGCGAAGAGCATGAAAATCCTGATGGTTCTGACCAGCCACGACGAGTTGGGCGATACGGGCAAGAAGACCGGCTTCTGGCTCGAGGAGTTCGCCGCACCCTTCTATGTGCTCAAGGATGCCGGGCACGAGATCACGCTCGCCAGCCCCGCCGGCGGCCAACCTCCGCTCGATCCCAAGTCGGACGAACCCGACGCGCAAACCGATGCGACCAAACGGGTCAAGCAGGATGAGGAGGCACAGGCGCAACTCGCGGCGACCGTGAAACTGGCCGATGTCGATGTCGCGGCCTTCGACGGGGTCTTCTATCCCGGTGGCCACGGCCCGCTGTGGGATCTGGCCGAAAGCCCGGTATCGAAGGCGATCATCGAAGGTGCGCTCGAATCCGGGAAGCCGGTCGCACTGGTGTGCCATGCGCCTGCCGTGCTCAAGAACGTGACCGCGCCCGGCGGCGACCCGATCGTAAGGGATCGCAAGGTTACCGGCTTCACCAACGAGGAAGAAGAGGCAGTCGGCTTGACCGAGGTAGTGCCCTTCCTGCTCGAAGACGTGCTCAAGGAGCAGGGCGGTTCCTTCTCCAAGGCCGGCCCGTTCGAGACCCATGTGGTGGAGGATGGCCTGCTCATCACCGGCCAGAACCCGCCCTCGAGCGAGCGCGCTGCCGAAAAGCTGCTCGAAGCGCTCGCAGTTGAGGCCTGATCGGCTCCTAGGTGGACTGGGGCGGTGGCGGGAGCCCGATCCCCGCCGCTTCAGTCCAGCTTCGCCGCTTCCCGCCGCACCAAATCGACCAGTTTTTCGATCCGCTTCGACCTGCTCTTGCCCCTCGGCTCAATGAGGCGAAGCTCGAGCATGTTGGGTTCGGGGAGCTCGGCGATGGCCAGTCGATGACGGCCCGGAAATGCAAGAATGCCGCTGCGAGGAAGGACAGTGTAGCCCAGTCCTGCCGCGACCGGGGCGGGGATCTGGCCGATCTGGTTGACCCCACTCCGAATGCGTAGTCCCTCGGGGCCGCGATAGTCGTTCGCGAAATTCGCGCTTAGCACGCGGTCGGCGTAGCGCGTGCCGTCGGGGTGCTGGATGAAACCAAGCGCTTGCAGGTCCTGGAAAGTCGGAGAGCGGCCCGCCCAGTCCTGCGGGAGGATGAGATCGAGGTGCTCGTCGCACAGCCGCTCCACGCTGAGCCTGGGATGACGTGGTTCGCCGGACACGACACCGAGATCGAAAGCGCCGGATAGCACGCCCTCCACGATCCGGTCTTCGGGAGCAGCGTCGAGAACGACCGTCAGGTCGGGGGCCGATGTCATCCAGCCGATCAGGCCGGGATAGACGAGCATCGCGAAGCTGCCCGAACAGGCTAGGGCCATCTTGCCGCTGTCGGCATCTCCATCCTCGAGACTGGCGAGGAAGTCGCGTTCTTCGCGCCAGCGAGACCGGGCCAGCGCCAGCGTCTTCTCGCCAGCTTCGGTCAGCATGAAGCCCGGCGCGTCGCGCTCGACCAGTCGTGTGCCAAGCCGCTCTTCGAGCTTCGCGATGTGCTGCGACATGCCCGGCTGGGTCATGTTGAGACGCGCGGCGGCGCGAGTGAAATTTCGCTCTTCGCAGAGGATCCGGAAGGATTCGAGCCAAGTCGAATTCAGTTCGCGCATAACATGCTGTTATCACAACTATGGCATATGATAATTTCTATTTTGGTCTTGCAGGCCCGATCTTGGCTGCACCCCAACGAAAGGAACTGCAATGAAGGTATCCCCCAAGACTTTCTCGCACATCGGTCTCTCGGTCCCCGACCTCGAAGCCGCGGTTAAATTCTACACCGAGGTCCTCGGGCTCTACACGATCATGGAGCCGACCGAGGTGTTCGAGGACGAGAGCCCGATCGGTGTCATGTGCACCGACGTGTTCGGCCCGGACTGGAAATCGCTGAAGATCGCCCATCTGGCCACTGCCGACCGTGTCGGCATCGAGATTTTCGAGTTTCCGGAAAACTACGCGCCGAAGGACAATCTCGACCACAAGCGCCACGGCACCTTCCATTTCTGCGTGCAGGATCCGGACGTGGAAGGGCTGGTCGAGAAGATCGTGGCCGCCGGCGGCAAGCAGCGCATGCCGATCCGCGAATACTATCCCGGCGAGAAGCCCTATCGCATGTGCTATGTCGAAGATCCGTTCGGCATCGTCTTCGAAGTCTACAGCCACAGCTACGAGCTAACCTATTCGGAAGGCGCTTATTCGTGATGGGGAACCCCGGCGGCGCAGAAGCGCCTGCTTCGCCGGGGTCAACGCCAAAACCAGAGCGCGAACCGTATCCCAGGCAACACGACAGGCGAACTTGCAACGCTCGACCGCCCATTCGAAGGGGCGCGACAGATGGCGTCAGTCTAATGGCGGCTTCGGAGGCCCAAGCTCCTATGAGCGGACAGTCTCCTGCCGGCCCAGTTTCGGCCATTCCGGTACCTTTCCACAGCTAATGTCGGTGCGAGTGTAGGCATATCTAACCTGCTCAAATTTGCGCGACCGGGTATTGCAAGATGCGCAATCAGATCTGTTCTTTGCGTTTCAACCGAGTTTTTCCAGGAATTCATCGTTGGGCATCTCGATTTCAACTACAATGCAATCCCTTGCCGCGTGTACTTCTTTTATGGTCGCTTCGAATTTCAACCCTTCAATCTGAAGTAGAGTATGTAGTGGCCGTCCGACACAGGACGAAAGGGTTGTCACAGGTAGGTTGGAAGGGTGCGAAAGTACGACCCTTCTGCCATCGATCCAGCCCCGGCCGTTGCGCATTTCGAGCGAGCACTCGAGCGTTCCTCTCGACCAATAGAACCGCCCTGCGGAAAACGGGAGAGAGCCATCGATCGATGTGAAGGGTTGATCACCATTTTCATTGAAAAGCGACGGCAGGTCGTCCGGGCTGATGTCAGCGAGCTCGAGAACGTGGGCGGAAAGACCTGTAATCTTCCGTCGATAAGATCCCAGCTCGTCGACTGTCAGGGCCGCGACGATGCGATCATGTTCGCGAAGGTCGAAATCAATCGCCTCGATCAGCTCTTCGATATCGGAAGCGCTTCGCCTTGATCGGGTTGTCGAGAAATCGTGATTGAGCCGAAGAAACTCGGCATGAAATAGCAGACCGTCATGAGGCCCCGCCGCAAAATCCAGCCTTTCCAAGGAAGCCTCCGGTCTTTTCGCAAACCTTGACTGGAGATCGCTGTGGGTATCGACCCAGATCTGATCGTACATCGCCGCGTCCGCGAGCATCAGTCCGATGGATCGGGCAAGCGATGCCTCAATCACGCGCTCGTCGGGATTGGATTGAGGATCTATCGGAATGAGAAGCCGAGGTCCCGATCCAGATGCCTGCTGGCAGTCGAGCACACTTAAGGCAATATTAGTGAACCCGTGACCGCCCGCTAGTTCCATGGGGAAGGATTGCTCGAAGCCCATCCGACGCAAGACCTTGCGGAAGGCATGCTCGTACCCTTGAGCGTTTGTCCAAACTGCGCGCCGGTCCATCTCATCGTTCGTAAACACGATCTTCTGGACACGGTTCGAATGCATCGACGTGTGTGAGTTGGACATAATAGCACCTCTACCGGCAAGAACTTCGAACCGGTTATAGGTCGCTCGCGACATGCAGCCCAAGCACCTCGGAGTTTAGGATCCGTGATGTCAGCTTTGCGCCCTCCTTTCCGCCATTCAACGGGCTGTGCTCTCTCTCCGAGAGCCGTCGTTCGTTAGGCTCACTTTTAATGTTCGGAATTCGCTCCAGCGTCTCTTCTCCCAGCCCGATAGTCTGGGAGAGGAGGATCTGATGTCATTCCCCTGACCTCGACATCTTCGATTTTCTCTCTGACAGGCCCGAGGTCGCGACTGAGTCCGCGAAAGACCGCTTCCCCTTCGATCAGAGAATTTTCGATCGCCGGAATGCCGCTCTTTGCCTGGGAAAGCTTATTCTCAGCGTTCTGTACCCCTTCGCGGAATTGGCGAAGACGTCTTCGCGCGCTGGTGGAAGCGCTTCCGTCGGAAATTCGGCGATCTGCGTCTCGAAGATCATTTCCCCATCCACCGACCCGTTGCCGCAAGTCCGACAGTCTTCCTTTTGTTGAGGCCAAATCTTCGTCCCATCCTTCCGCGTCCGATGCCAGATCGGCCGTCGTGACTCGAAGCCGGGCAAGATCCGAGGTGATCGCCCGCTGCTTTTCTGGTTCCAGTCCTTCGTTCAAAGCGCGGACACTGTTTGCCACGCTCTCGACGGTAGCGGTCGCATTCCCCCCAAAAAGTCCGGTTCCGTCCGAGGCCGGGATGATCTTCCTTCCTGAATTGTCGGCGTATATGCCTTGACGGCCCCTTCGACCCTCGAGCACCAGCGCGGCCTCGCCGGTTATCAGGTTGGTACTGATTGTCGCTTCAAGGCCGTCAACTTTCGCTGCATCAGGATCGAGAGTCAGCACAACGAGAACGTTTCCCGGTCCATTTTCCGCCAGGCGGACCGATGTTACCCGACCCACAGGAACACCCGACAATGTTACGGTCGACCCCGGCTGAAGGCCTTCCACGGAGCGATCAAACCTGACGAGATATGTTTCCTGATTGGGCGTGGGATCGAGAAGCCACACCGCAAAAGCGATGGTGGCAAGCATCAGAATGCCAACGATCCACCCCACTAAGGAAAAGTTTGCGTTAGTTTCCATCTTGCACGCAAACAGGGATTTTTCCGTCCGGCAGAGGTGCCGAAACATTGAAAGTTCGCGCCCCGCGTGCTCCTAGGGTGTCCGCCACAGTACCTGACCGAGGTTGGCCTTGTGGCGCAATCATTAGGGTCACAGTTTTACAGGGTGAGTTTCGACCAGGAAACGCTGTACTGCGTCGCCGAACGCATCGTTCTCGTCGCCCGCGACCATATGCGACGCACCAGCGATATCGCTGAATTTTGCATGGGGAACCAGTTTCCGGAATTCAGCGGCGCCTTCGGGAGAAACAAGGTCGCTAGATCCACCGCGCACGAGATGGACCGGGAGCGACAGCGCCGACGCAGCCTGAACAAGCTCGGTCGACCCGGCGGAAACGTCGTCGGTAATGGTGCGTCGGCGCGTAACGTTCTCGACGAATGCCGGATCCCAGTGCCAATAATACCGCCCGTCCCGTGCCTTTCGAAGGTAACTCTTCAATCCCGAGGAACTTTGCCGTCTCTCGCGGTGCGGCAGATATGCTGCGATTGAAGCGGAAGCGTGCTCGGGCGATTCGAACCCTTCTCGGGCGTGCTGCGCCATGAAGCCGAGGACCCGCGCGACCCCGTTCGCTTCCATTTGCGGCGTAATGTCTACGAGGGTTAGCGAGGCGAACGTGCCGGGCGCGATCGTGCCCTCGGCCACAAGGCCCGCCAATCCTCCCAGCGACGCACCGATCAGCGCCGGATTGCGCTCGAAACTCTGCGCAACTGCAACGAGATCCCGGCCGAAATCGTGCACATCATAAGCGCCGGTCGGGGACCATGGACTTTCGCCATGCCCTCTGAGATCGAGGGCAATCGCTCGGTATCCGGCCCGGCCCAGGCGAGTGCCGACCTTTCTCCAGGCGCGCCGTGTCTGTCCGCCTCCATGAGCCAGAAGCACAGGGAAACCGTCAGCCGGTCCGAATGTACTTGCGACAAGCGTCAGGCCGTCGGCACCAGGAAGCAACAGGCGATCCTCGTTCACGAGCGCGGCCTCCGGGCAAGAAAAAAGAATGTCAGCGCCGCCAAGGCACAGCCAATGGCTGCAATTATCGATAGGTCTGCCAGGATAGCTGCCGATACGATGAGCGCTGCCGCAATCAGGTCGCTGGAACGCATGGGCGCCGCACCTGACGGCCTTTCCAGTCGCGCAAGATCCTGAGGATCCAACCGGATCGGCAGCTGTCCGCGGCGAGCGATCGACGCCAGGTTCTCGACGATCTCCGGGGTGCCGAGAAGCGCGCGTATCAGCGTCGATGCTGTCCGCCGGGCATTTCCGCGCAGGTTTGCCAGGCTGGCGCGCTCCATCAGCAGTTGTTTGCCGATCGGAGCAAGTTCGGACGTTATGTCGAAGCGCGGGTCAAGACGGCGTACGAACCCCTCGGCGGTGAGCAGCGTGCGCAGCATCAAGGCGAGGTCGCCGGGTAGGGCCAGTTGGTAAGTCCGCAGAAGATCGAATACATCGGCGAAAATGCCAGACAGGTCGATCTGGTCGAGAAGCGTGTTGCGAAACTTGCCGACCAATTGATTAAGCGATGCCTTCAGCGCCTCACGATCGACCGCCGGATTGCCTGCCCACTGAAGGAGAACATCGACCAGATCGTCGATATCTTCTCCGGCGATCGCCAGTGACAGGCGCACCAGTTCGTCCCGCCGCTCTGGCAGCAGAGTGCCTACCGCGCCAAAGTCGATGAACACCAAGGTCCCGTCGGGGCGGATCAGCACATTGCCCGGATGCGGATCGGCGTGGAAGCGACCGTTGAAGATTATCATGCTCAGCACCGCGCGTGAATAGCCGCGCGCGACGGACGTAAAATCCACGCCGGCGTCCCTCAGTGTGGCCAAGTCGGTCGCCGGGATCGCGTCGACCCGCTCCTGGACATTGAGACTGCGCCCGCTCACCTCGTTGTCGAAGTGGGCTGTCTCGATCCCGAACCGTGCAAGATAGCTGCCGATCTCCGCACTCGCGCGTGCTTCAGCGCCCAGATCCATCTCACGATCGAGGCTTTCGGCGAAGAACCGCAACAGCTCATCGGGCCTCTGTCTTTCGACAAGGGGACTGGCGCGTTGTGCCAATCGGGCAATGCGCCGCAGTAAACGCATGTCGGCATCCACGACACTTTCGATTCCCGGTCGCCGGATCTTGACGATGACCGGTACGCCGTCGCTCCGTATTCCTGCGTGCACCTGCGCTATAGAGCCCGCCGCGATCGGCTCCCGATCCAGCTCACGAAAATACTGGCCGGAGTCTTCCCCGAGAGCATGGGTGAGCGGAGCCTCGACACGCTCGAACGGTACACCCGGAACGCGATCGTGCAGCTGCGATAGCGCTGCCGTCCAATCCGGCCCCAAGAGATCGCTTCGCATCGCGAGGATCTGGCCAAGCTTGGTCGCGACTGGTCCCAGTTCGCGCAGTGCCTCGACCAGGGCTTCCGGGCGCGTCGGATGTGCATTGGTTTGAGATCGGCCGGATCCCAACGCGGACACGATGCCGCCCAGCCCGTGACGGCCGAGAATTGCTATGACCTGCGCAAGCCGCTTCCGGTCACTCATGCGCGAAGGCGGCATGTCTGCCATCAGAGAGCATCCCGCCGTACGTTTTCGCTGACCATCTCCAAAAGCGAATGCAAAGTACTCTTCTGTTGCGGCGTCATTCCGCTCCATATTCGCAGGTGGGTCGCGTCTGCGGCCCGTCTGAGGTCAGGGAGTATTTCCTCAACCCGTCTCGTCAGGCCGAGACTCCAAGACCGCCCGTCCGCCGGGTCACGGCGGCGCTCGATAAAGCCTTTCTGGGTCAAGGCGGTGACCGCCAAGCCAATGGTGGCGGATTCGAGTTCGAGGCGCCTGGCGATGTCGGTCTGGTTCAGGGCAGGATCTTTGATGAGCTGCGCCAGCACACGCCACTGCGTACGATTGAGGCCAAGCGGCTGTGCCCGGTCATCGAATGCCTTGCGCGCGGCGCGACTGATCTCGTCCATCATGAAGATCGCTCGATCATCGTCGGTGATGACATTGTCGAGTGCGAGAGTGTCCTCGTCTTCCGTCATGAGTGGGTCCTATCGATCAGGAAAAAATAGTAAAGGACTTTCGTATTTTATTTTGACCGCTATATCGCTCGTGCAACGGGCCAAACGATGGCGAGGAGCGAAATTACCATGGCGGACGAGACAGCAGGCGATAGCGATCAAGGCGAACGTCCGAAGGGGTTGTCCAGTCCGCGGGTCCGGCTTGGTCTGCTGATCGCCGTCATTCTGGTCCTGCTCGCCGGGGGCTACTGGTATTACAATCATCAGACGTACGGCCGATTCCAGCAGTCCACCGACAACGCTTATATCGCCGCCGACAGCGTCATCATCTCCCCCAAAATTGCCGGCTATGTCGAGCGCGTACTGGTGACCGAGAATCAAACGGTTGCGTCGGGCGATGCACTTGTGCAGCTGGACGTGCGGGATTATCGCGCCCAGACCAGCCAGGTCGAAGCCCAGATCGCGGCGTCGCTCGCCGGAGCTGATACGGTTCGCGCACAACAGCGAGAGCAGGATGCGGCTATCGAGCAGGCCCGTGCCCAACTTGCCGCGGCATCTGCGCAGGCCGGTCTGGCTGCGGAGCAGGTTGCGCGTTATCGCCCCCTTGCCGCTTCCGGAGCGGAGCCGCGCGAAAGGCTCGACCAGCTGCAGGCCCAGGCCAGAGAAGCGCAAGCCCAGGTCGCGGCGGCGCGCGCCGCGCTCACGGCTGCACAGCGGCGGCAAGGCACGCTGGGCGAACAGATAGACCAGGCCAATTCGCAAGCCAACGCAGCTCGTGCGCAGCTTGAGGCGGCCCGCCTGAACCTGTCGTCGACCACGCTCAGGGCGAGCATTTCCGGGCGGGTGGGTGACCTCACGGTCCGGCCCGGACAATTTGTCCAGCCCGGCCAGCGCCTGATGAGCGTGGTTCCCACCGACCGCCTCTACGTGACAGCAAATTTCAAGGAAACGCAGCTCGGACTTGTCCGCCCGGGGCAACCCGTCACCTTGGAAATCGACGCGCTGCCGGACCTCGAGCTATTAGGAAGAGTGGAAAGCATCGCCCCCGGGACCGGGGCAGAATTCTCAATCCTTCCGCCACAGAACGCGACGGGTAATTTCACCAAGATCGTTCAGCGCGTCCCGGTGCGCATATCCATTCAGGCTTCGCCCGAGATCCTGCGTCTGCTGGTGCCGGGCATGTCTGTTGTCGCGAGTGTCGATACGCGCGCCGCTAGAGACCAACTCGATTCGATCCGCAACGCGGCCGGAGACTGACCGATGGCAGGCGCCGCTGCAGCGGTTTCGCCGCCGGTCGAAAAGGCCGATGCTACGGCCTGGATCGCCGTAGCCGCCGGTGCGCTGGGGGCGATGCTGGCAACGCTTGACATCTCGATCGTCAATTCGGCGCTGCCGACGATCCAGGGGGAAATCGGCGCGACCGGAACCGAAGGCACCTGGATCGCGACAGCCTTCCTTGTTGCCGAGATCATCATCATCCCTCTGAGCGCGTGGCTGGAAAGACTGCTCGGCCTTCGCACGCTGCTCATCGTCGCGGTTTCTGCCTTCACGGCCTTTTCGGTGTTGTGCGGCATTGCCACCGATCTGACGACGATGATCATCGGTCGCACCGGTCAAGGGTTCATGGGCGGCGCGCTTATTCCAACCGCCATGACCATCGTCGCAAAGCGACTGCCTCCATCGCAACAGCCGATTGGCATGGCGCTCTTCGGAATGACCGTGGTTCTTGGGCCGGTAATGGGCCCGTTGGTGGGGGGCTGGCTTACCGAGAACCTGAGCTGGCACTACGCCTTCTTCGTCAACGTGCCCGTCTGCGCGTTGCTCCTTGCTTTACTATTCATCGGGTTACCCCATGAAAAGCCCGACTGGGTTTACCTGCGCGAGGCTGATTGGGCGGGAATAGCTGGTATGATCCTTGGGTTGGGTGGGCTGACCATCGTTCTGGAAGAAGGCCACCGTGAGGAGTGGTTCGATTCCACGCTGATCGTCCAGCTCACACTGATGACGGTCGTGGGTTTTGCACTTCTGACCTACGGACAGCTTTACGCGCGCAAACCCGTGCTCAAATTGCGCCTGATGCTCAGCAGGCAGTTTGCCAGCGTCGTGGTGATGGCACTGGCGCTTGGCATGGTCATGTATGGCTCGACCTACGTGATCCCGCAATTTCTCGCGATAATTTCCGATTATAATGCCTTGCAGACCGGACTTGTGATCTTCTGGATGGGCGTTCCGGCTTTCCTGTTGATGCCCGTTCTCCCGTTCATGATCCGCAGGATTCACATCCGCATTGCGGTCGGCGCGGGCATGTTCATCATGGCGCTAAGCTGTTTCGTCAGCATAAATCTGACAGCGGAATCGGGAGGTGGAGTGTTCACCGAAAGCCAGTTCCTGCGCGGCATCGGCATGATCCTCACGATGATGTTCCTCAACCAGGCGACGGTAGCTTCGGTTGCCAAGGAGGATGCCGGCGATGCTTCGGGCATCTTCAACGCGGCGCGAAACCTAGGGGGCTCTTTCGCGCTCGCCGGGCTTGCTTCGTTCCAGGACCAGCGCCTGTGGCATCATAGTCGGCGGATGGAAGAAACTCTCAACGCCAACAGCCCCCGGCTACAGGAATACCTGGACACCATGACGGCGTCGTTGGGCAATCCACAGGCCGCGCTGGAGATGCTTTCCGGCATCATTCAGCGCGATGCGTTCGTGATGACCTACAACGATGTCTTTTTCGCCATGGGCGCGATTACCCTGGTCACGGTGCCGCTGGTACTGTTCCTCAAGCCTCTCCCGAAGAACGTATCCCTTTCGATGCACTGAGAACTCTATGCGCAAGACCCTAACCCTCCTCGCTCCCATGGCGCTCCTCGCGGGTTGCATGTCCGGTCCCGACTATGCCGGTCCCCCGCAACTTGCGACCGCCGCAGGCAATGCGTTCGTACGGGCCGGGCCCGAAATCGATCCGTTAGCGCCGATTGCCGGCGACTGGTGGACGTTGCTCGGCGATCCGGTTCTCAATGAACTGGAGGCGCGCGCGCTGGCCGGCAATCCGGGCGTGGCCGCGGCGCGCGCTCGCATCGAACAGGCAAGGGCTGCTGTCCGCCAGGAACGCGCCACCCGGCTACCCGCCGTGGCTGCGCAGGCGACTGCGGTCCAGGCGAATATCCCAGGGCTAGATATCGGCAGCGGCCCGCCACCGGGATCGCCCGGCGCTCCTGCTGACGACGAAGAGCAGGACAGCCTCAGCGTCTACAACGTCGGGCTCAACGCAAACTGGGAGATCGATTTCGCTGGGGGGCAGGCACGGCGTGTCGAGGCCATTAACGCTCAGGCTGCGGCCTCGGTGGCGAACGCCGAGGATGCGAAAGTCCAGCTCGCCGCCGAAGTCGCGCGGGCGTATGTGAGCCTGCGAGAAGCGCAGGGGCGGCTCGAGCTTGTCGAGCGAGAACGGGAATTGCAGCAGCAGATTCTCGAACTGACCTATCAGCGCTATACACAGGGCACTCTCCCACTGTTTCCGGTCGGTGACGCGAACGCCGAGCTCGAACTGCTCAAGTCGCAGATCGCGGAAGCTCAAGCGGACATCGATGTGTTCAAGGACACGCTCGCAGTGCTGACGGGCGAAGCGCCCGGCGCACTCGACGGGCTCCTGGCGGCTCAGGCCGAAATTCCGCTTCCCCCCGAACGGGTCGCGGTGGGCGATCCCGCAGCGCTGATAGCGCGGCGGCCGGATGTTCGAGCCGCCGAACGCACGCTGGCCGCGGCGAATGCGCGCATTGGCGTGGCAGAGGCTGCTCGTTTCCCTAAGCTTTCCTTCATGGGGATTCTCGGTTTGGGCGGATCAGAGCCGGACGACATCCTGGACCCGGGCAACTTATCGGCAATCGCTTTGCCGCGGCTGCAGTGGAACCTGCTTGACTTCGGCCGCACGGCAGCATCGATCGATCAGGCCGAGAGTGCGCGCGACGAGGCCGAAGCGCGTTATGTTGAAGTGGTCCTTGGCGCACTGCGCGACGCCGAACAATCGCTTGCCCGGTTCGGGCAACAAAGAGCCAACGTAGCCGCGCTGGCGCAGATCAGTCGACAGGCCGACACGGCTGCGGAGCTTAACGAGCAACGCCGCGCCGCGGGGGTAATCTCGCAAGGCGAACTCAACACTTCGATCCGCCAGCGCGAACAGGCCAGAGCAAATCTCGATCGGGCGATCGCCGCCATGACAAATGGCTGGATCGCGATCCAGAAGTCCTTGGGATTGGGATGGAGGGAGCCCTGAACGGTAGGCCCTAGGCTTGGGATCGAAGGGGATCACCTTAGTACGATGAGGGAGTACATTTCGATGCCCTATAGAGAGGGGAATCGCCTTAAAGCGGGCCTTCCGCACTCGGCCCAGAAGCCGCCGACCCTCTGGGTGGAAACGAGATGTTCTACCGAACGGCTCGAACGGGGTGGGAAGCGAAATGTCGGCCTATAATCCAAAAGCCGCAAGAACGGTCGCAATCAGATTAGGCCATGACCCCCTATTGGGCTGGTCTCGGCTATTCGCTCCATTCCCGCGATAAGGGGCCTTCCTCTGCCTATGGCTTCCTGCACCGAATTGAGAGAGAGCGAAGCGGAGTGAGCTTCTGCATCAGTCCAAACTTCCGTTATCCAAAGAGCGTGCGCATCGTCGGTCGTCGCCGCCACGATGTAGGACAGGTTGCCTGGCATATCGCGCAAACCCTCAAGCAGAATCTCAGCCAGCGCATCGCGCTGTCCATCAACTGCGATTATTTTGCCGATCAATCCGTACATAGGCTTACCTTCAGTTGTGCGGCCAAGCATAAGCGGCACGCAGGCGGCCATCGACCCGCTCAAAATTGCCGCGATAAAGCTGCGCTTAGAAAATTCCATGCTGATTTCATAACTATCACAGCGGCCCACTGCTAGTAACGCCCGCTCAGCCGCACGGCCTGTCGCATCCTATCTGTCCACAACGGGGTCGTGAGGAGACTGGCGGCTGCCGAGTGCCCGAGCGGCCAACTTCTGAGGTGCCGCCGCCAGGAGCGGACAGTCGGCAATCGGCCCACCTCCTGCCATTCCCAAGCACTTTCCACAGCAATCTCGCTTGACGGTGTAGCCGTATCGAACCTGCTGATGAGCGGCCCTCCGGGTGCGGGCAAGAGCCTGCTCGCCGCGTGCCTGCCGGGCATCCTCCCGCCGCTTACCCCGGCGGAGGCGCTGGAGGTGAGCATGGTCCAGTCGATCGCCGGCTTGCTCGAAGGCGGGCGCATCAGCCGCGCGCGGCCGTTCCGTGCGCCGCACCATTCGGCGAGCATGGCGGCGCTGACCGGCGGCGGGCTCAAAGTGCGGCCCGGAGAGGTCAGCCTCGCGCATCTGGGCGTGCTGTTTCTCGACGAACTGCCCGAATTCCAGCGCCCGGTTCTCGACAGCCTGCGGCAACCGCTGGAGACGGGCAAAGTCGATGTCGCGCGGGCCAATGCGCATGTCAGCTTCCCCGCGCGGGTCCAGCTCATCGCAGCGATGAACCCGTGCCGCTGCGGGCACCTCGGCGATCCCTCGCTCGCATGCAGCCGCGCGCCCAAGTGCGCCGCCGATTACCAGAGCAAGGTCTCAGGCCCGATGCTCGACCGGATCGACTTGCACGTCGAAGTGGAGCCGGTCAGCGCCAGCGACCTCGCCCTGCCCCCGCCCGCCGAGGGAAGCGCCGAGGTTGCCGCGCGGGTTGCGCGGGCACGCGCGGTGCAGGTCGAGCGCGGCGCGCAGAGCGGCACGCGAACCAATGCCGAGCTCGACGGCGACCTGCTCGAACGCTTCGCCACGCCCGACGAGGCAGGTCGCGCGCTGCTGATGCAGGCGGCGGAGGCGATGCGGCTCTCGGCGCGCGGCTACGTCCGGATGCTGCGCGTTGCGCGCACGATCGCCGACCTCTCGGGAGCCGAGCAGGTCGGCCGGGTGCATGTGGCGGAGGCGCTCAGTTATCGGCGGCAGGCACCGCGCGCTTAACCCGCACGGGGATTGTGTTTGCAAAGTCCCGCCCTGCCCCATAGCCCTGTCGGCAAAAGACAATGGAGAGGGTTGAATATGCGGACGATCGGATGGGCGGCGCTTGCCGCCGCGGCTTTTGCGGGAACGGCAGCGCAAGCGAAGGGCGATCTCGACGCGACCATCGTGCGCACCACCTACGGTATCCCGCATGTCTCGGCCGATAGCTGGGACGGCATCGGCTACGGCGTCGCCTATGCCTATGCGCAGGACAACCTGTGCCTGCTGGCCGAGGAGTTCGCGACCGTCCGGGGTGAGCGCTCGATGTATTTCGGGCCCGAGGGCAAGGTGCTGCACGGATCGCAGGAGGTCGACAACCTCAGCTCCGACGTCTTCATGCGCTCCGTGATCGACCTCCCACGGCTGCGTGCCGGGGCGAGCGCGCAGGGGCCCGAGGCGAACCAGCTAGCGGCGGGCTACGTCGCCGGATACAACCGCTTCCTGCGAGATGCGGGCACCGATGGCATCCCCGCCGAATGCCGGGGCAAGTCGTGGGTCAAGCCGATCACCACCGACGATATGCTGCGCCTGACCGAGAAGCAGATGCTGCTCGCCAGCGCGATGCCGTTCCTCCCCGCGATCGCCAATGCCGCGCCTCCGGGAATGCCGTCGCAGGCTTCCGCGATGGACCTGCCCGAGCGCGAGGACATGGGCGTCGGCTCCAACGGCTGGGCCTTCGGCGGCGAGGCGACCGAGGACGGGCGCGGCCTGGTGATCGGCAACCCGCACTTCCCATGGCAGGGCCCCAACCGCTTCTGGCAGGTCCACACCACCATTCCCGGCACGCTCGACGTGATGGGCAGCACGCTTGCGGGCGGCCCGATCCCGACGCTGGGCTTCAACCGCGACATCGCGTGGACCCACACGGTCACGGCCGCGCGGCACTTCACGCTCTACCAGCTCGCGCTCGATGCCGAGCACCCGACCCGGTACATCGTCGATGGCAAGCCGATGGAGATGACCCAGCGCACCATCAGCGTGCCGATGCCCGATGGCGCCGCGCCGGTGGAGCGCATGCTCTATTCGACCATCTACGGTCCGATGGTGGCGATGCCGCAGGTGGGGCTCGCCTGGACCAAGGACACCGCCTTCGCGATGCGCGACGCGAACAGCGCCAACCAGCGCGCGCTGGGGACCTGGGTGCGGATCGCGCGGGCAACCAATGTCGACGACGTGCGCAAGGCGGTGACCGAGACGCTGGGCATCCCGTGGGTCAACACCATCGTTGCCGACCGGTACGGCCACGCTATGCATGCCGACGTCACCTCGGTCCCCAACGTTTCGGCCGAGAAGGTCGCAGAGTGCGCCACGCCGTTCTCCGCCTTCGTCGCCTCGCGCCTGACGCTGCTCGACGGGTCGCGGTCGCAGTGCAACTGGACCATCGCCGAGGGCACGCCCGTGCCCGGCCTGATGCCCGCGAGCGATCAGGCGATCCAGCAGCGCAGCGACTCGGTGACCAACAGCAACGACAGCTACTGGCTGAGCAATGCGAGCGCACCACACGCGCAGCTGTCTCCGATTCTCGGCGCGTGGGGCACGCCGGTATCGCTGCGCACGCGGGCCAACTTCCAGGAAACCGGCGCGGTGCTGGCGATCGGCCCGATGACCCGCGAGCGCGCGCAGGCGCTGGCCTTCTCCAACCGCAGCCTCGCAGCCGAGATGGCGGTCGATCCGCTGCTCTCGATCTGCGGCAGCGACGCGGCGGCAGCACCCGCCTGCGGCGTGCTGGCCGGATGGGATCGCCGCTTCGAGAACGACAGCCGGGGCGCGTACCTGTTCGACACTTTCTGGGAAAAGGTCGCCACCCGGCCCGACCTGTGGGCCACGCCGTTCGACGCTGCCGACCCGGTCAACACCCCGCGCGACCTGAACACGGCTGGCAAGGCGGGCACCGAGCTGCTCGCCGCGCTGGTCGCCTCCGCGAAGGAGATCGAGGAACGCGGCATCGCGCTCGACGCGCCGTGGGGCGAAGTGCAGGTCGCCCTGCGTAATGGGGAGCGGATCGCGATCCACGGCGGACCGGGCACCGCAGGCGTGCTCAACGTGCAGATCGCGCAGCCCATCCCGGGCGGCGTCACGCCGGTTCACGGGACGAGCTACATCCAGATCGTCGGCTTCGACGAGGACGGACCGGTGGCCGACGCGATCCTGAGCTATTCGGAATCGACCAACCCCGCCTCGCCGCACTACGCCGACCAGACCGAGGCCTATTCGGCCAAAGCCTGGAACCGCCTGCCCTTCTCGCCCGCGGAGATCGCGGCGGCGCAGGAAGGCGAAGCGCTGCATATCGAGGAATAGGCGAGATGCGACGGGGCGGCTTCGCGGTCGCCCCTGACACACCTGACACAGTGTCCAGGGGCAGAAAAACCGGTCCCCTTGGAGTGGGCATACGAGCGCGATGTCCGGGAAGGACTGGCGCGGCAGATCGACGGTTTGAAAGAGCGCGCCGAACCTAGCGTGACGGGGCGGTGTAGGACAGCGGCAAAGGCTGCCGCCTTTAAACGCGAACATCGCAATCTCCGCCTCGGACGAGGTGACCGCCCCCACCCAAACCTGACAGCGTTTGTAACTGGCGGGTGCGCGCCCATTCGCTAGGCTTGCGGCTCCACGATTACCGGGAGTTTCGTGTATGAGCATCGCCACGGCCATCGGCCTCGCCCTTTCCCCCGTCCTTGCCCTGCAGAGCGTCACGCTCGTCGACGGGCCCAAGCCCGACGCGAACGGATTGGCCGCCGAGTATGGCAGCGGGGTGTGCCGGATCAGCGTGTTCGGCAAGGACGCCGATGGAGAGAAAATCCGCGCCGAATTCTCGCGGCGCCTGCGCGACGGCAACCTCAGCGTCTCGCTCTACGGGCCGTTCATGCAGCAATTCAGCGATGCCGACCCGGAAGAGAATTACTCGGTCACGGTCGCGTTCGATACCGGCCGCAGCGCGCCGTCGCGTTCGGGCGGATACGATGTCGGCGGTTTCAGCGAATCGGTGTGGGGCGGCTGGGGCCCGGGCGAAGCCTCGGATGCGACCTACGCCGCGCTGCGGGGTGCAAGCTCGTTCACGGTCAGCATGGATGACTATACCTACGGGCCCTTCACCTGGGGTGGACCTGGGACCGGCACGGGCGCGGTGTGGGCCGCGCTCGACGACTGCGAGACCGAGAACAGCTGATGCGCTCGCGGCTCGTCCCGCTGCTGCTCGCCGTGCTGATCGCCGCGCTGGCCGGGCCGCTGGCTGCGCAGGATCCGGATGCCGGGGGTGCCAGGGGCGAATGGTGGGCCAGCCTCGGGGCGTGCAGTTCGAACAACCGCCCGGCGTGCGACCGGGCGGTGGACCTTGCCGGGCAGCTGTTCGGGCGGACCGACCGCGATGTCGCCACCACCTGGATGAAGGCGTGCATGGCTGGCGACCAGGACCGGTGCGAAATCGGCTATCGCAGGTTCAAGAACACCAGCTTCGAAGGCGACGAGCACCCGATATCGCACATGTTCGCGCGCGTATCCTGCTATGCCGGGATGTACGACCTGTGCCGCCCGTGGAACGATTTCGAGACCACCGACCCGGCCAAGCGCGCGCTGGTGATGGCGGACATGTGCATGCAGGGCGCCTCGCCCAATACCTGTTACCGCGCGCTGGCCTTCTTCCGCGACGAGCGGGGTTTCTACAACGCGATCACCTACGACCTCTCCGAAACGCTGTGCGAACGGTATCGCTCGGGCAGCGCCTGCCGGGTGTGGGCGCAGGCGCTCGAGGCCAATTGGGATCATCGCCGCGCCTACCAGTTCCACAAGAAAGCATGCGACAGCGGCTTGCAGGAAAGCTGCCCTGACGCCGCGCGGCTGTGGAAGCGGGTCGATTACGAAAACCGCCAGCAGCAGGCCGCCGAGGAAGCGCGCTGGCAGCGCGAGGCTGCGGCGCGGCAGGCGTCGACCTGGCGATCGCAGGCATATAGCGCGGGCTATACCTCGCCCGGCAGGGTGCGCGATCCGATCACCCCCTTCGGCAGCTCGGAACGCGATATCGCGAACTGGAAGCGCTACGAATACAACCTGTGCCGGGGCAATCCGGTCAACAAATACTGCTGAACCGGGGATTGGGAGCACCTATCGCGATGCACACGCGTCTCGTTCCGTCGATTGCGCTGGGGATGGTCGTGGGGATGGGACTGTGCCTGCCGTCGGCGGCCGCAGCGCGGAACCTCATCCCTTCGGACCCATACGATGCGCGGGTGATTGCCGCCTATCACTGCAACAAGGCCACGACCGAGGGGGATTATTCGGCAGAGAGGCTCGCCCAGTGCAAGGCCGTGTACGACGCGACGGTCGCCTTCGAACGATCGGTGCAGGCGATGAGCGCCGAACAGCGCAGCACCCTCGCCATTGCAAAGGGCCTGTCGATGATGACCGTGGCCGGCGGCTATACCAAGCTGGATGGCGTGATGAGCGCGCGGGCGTGCAAGGCGGTCGAAGCGATCGACCTCGCACTGGCGGGCTACGACCCGCAAGCGCCGAACGGCCTGGAAGGTCTCTACGCGCTGCTGGTCAAAACCCGCGACGCCGCCATCCCGAAGTGCAGGACGGGCGGACACTGGCCGAACTGATCCGAGCGGTTACTCGGCCGCTTCGCGAGGCTCGTCGATCGCCACGCCGCCGCCGGGCGGCGTGCCTTCGGGGCGGTCGCGCCCTTCTTCGGGCAGGTCCTTGCGGGCAACCATGTTGAGATCGGCCGGCCCCAGAATGCGTCCGTCGTGCGCCAGCATGGCGACCGGCCCGATCGGCATCCGGTCCCGATCGTCGACGATGACCGGGTCCATCCCGACCCCTTCGGTGCCGTATTTGAGGCCCCAGTGCCGCAGCGAGACCATCGCGGGCAGCAGGTCGAAGCCCTTCTCGGTCAGGGCATATTCCACGCGGCGGCGATCCTGTTCGTCCTGCACCCGGTCGAGAATGCCGTGTTCGACCAGCCGGCTGAGCCGGTTGGAGAGGATGTTGCGCGCAATGCCGAGCTCGCTGAGGAATTCCTCGAAGTGGTGAACGCCGTTGAAGCTGGCGCGCAGGATCATGAAACTCCACCGTTCGCCCATCACCTCGAGCGCTGCCGGCAGGCCGCAGGCGCTCAGTTCCATCAGGGGTTCGCGGACGTCTGTACCCATTTCTAGCCTCTCCAGCCGTCAGGCTTACCGCAATTCCGTACGGTCACAAAATTGAAACTCAGTTTTCAGTTGCAACTTGATACCTAAGTCAATAGGTAGTGATTCGCAACCTAAACCTGAACGGCCGTTTTTGCGGTCCGAAGGTTGCCCGATTGAAGATCTAAACCCACCCGTTAGCCCAAGGATTCAGAGATGACCCTTTTCCAGAACACGCTCCGCCAGGCGGCCATTGCCGGTGTCGCCATGCTCACCACCGCCGTCGCCTTCGGCACCGTCGTCACCCCCGCCCCGGCGCAGGCCGAGACGGGCGTTTACTACCGCGCGACGCTGGCCCAGCCGGTCGAAAAGCGGACCGAAGTGATCCGTGGCGGCACCTTCATCTGCTCGGGCACCGTGTGCGTCGGCACCAAGGCCCGCTCGCGTCCCGAACTGGTATGCGAACGTCTTGGCCGCGCCTTCGGCACCGTCTCCAGCTTCTCCTTCAACGGCAAGGAACTCGACGCAGAAGCGCTGGCGAGCTGCAAGGTCGACTGAACATTTGAAGCGACGCGATTCGGGCCCGACCGGGCCCGATGACCGGCTCTCCACCGCCGCATCGCCACGCCCCTCGGCGATGCGGCAAACAAAAAGCCCTCCGGCCAGCAGGCTCGGAGGGCTTTTTTGTTACGCACGCGAGAAAAGGAGCGCCGGGGCTTCCCCCCGCGCTCCCTTAAATCGAATCAGCGTGCGATGGTCGCAATCACAGGGCGATCAGCCCTGACGCGCCTTCATCCGCTTGTTGGTCTTGTTGATCACATAGGTCCGACCGCGACGGCGAATCACGCGGTTGTCGCGGTGACGGTTCTTGAGCGACTTGAGGCTGTTGCGAATCTTCATGGCACTACCTGCAGTGAATTGATCTTATCGGAAAAAACAAAGCGGCACCGGAGGACAAGCCATCCGATGCCGTCATCATTGACGCCCATGTATTGCGCACGCGCGGAAAGTCAAGCTCGAGCGCCTCTTCCTCGAGAGCGCGCGGCACGGATTGCATCGCTCGTGCGTTGCCCGCAAGAGAAGCCCCTGTCCAGCCACCGAAAGGCCCGCCCATGAAGGCCCGCACACGAATCGCCCTGCTGTCGCTCCCGCTCGCGCTCGCCGCGTGCGCCACCGGTCGTTCGGCCGAGCCGATCGAGGTGACGCGCTTTGTCGCACCCCAGGCGCGCGCACAACTCGGCGATGCGCGGCTCATGGTCGAAACCGCACCCGGCTCGCCCGAACAGGGCCTTGCGCTGGAGCCATACAAGGAAGCCGTCGCGCGCGAGCTCGCCGCATTCGGCTATGTCGAGAATGCGCGGCCCTCGGCCGACCAGATCGCCAGCGTCAGCGTAGAGCGCACCGAGCTGGATCGAAACGGCCGGCGCAGCCCCGTGACCGGCAGCATCGGCGGATCGACCAGCCGCTACGGCAACAGCGTCGGCGTGGGCGTGGGGATCAACCTTGGCGGCGGTTCGGGCAGAACCGTGGTGACCCGCATGTCGGTCTTCCTGCGCGACAAGACCAGCGGCGAGGTTCTGTGGGAAGGCCGCGCGCGCCTGGTGGCGCCCGCCAAATCAGAACTCGCGCAAAGCGGCCCCGCCGCCTACGCGCTGGCCAATGCGCTGTTCACCGGCTTTCCCGGGAACAGCGGCGAAACAATCGAAGTGGAGGTCAATCCTTGAGCAACATCATCATCGACAGCCGATTCGACAGCGGCAGCATCGACGTGATGACCGTCCATCAGGCGAGCGCGATGCTGCGCCTGAAGCACGACAAAGACAGCGAATTCAAACAGTGGTTCCATTTCCGCGTCGCCAATTGCGGCGGGCGCGAACTGGTGCTGAAGATCGTCGGCCTGAACGACAGCGCCTATCCCGCCGGATGGCCCGACTATAACGCCTGCGTTTCCGAAGACCGCGACTTCTGGGGCCGCGCAACCTCCACCTTCGACAAGGACGAGGAAGGCGGCACGCTGACGATCCGCTACACCCCCACAGGCGACCTTGTGTGGTTCGCCTATTTCGCGCCCTTCTCGACCGACCGGCACCACGATCTGATCGCCGAATGCGCGAGTGCGGAGGGTGTCTCGCACCGCAAGCTGGGCGAGACGTTCGACGGCCAGTCGATCGATTGCCTCGGCCTTGGCGAAGGCGAAACGCAGGTGTGGCTCTATGGCCGCCAGCATCCCGGCGAGAGCATGGCCGAATGGTGGATGGAAGGCGCGCTGCAGGTGCTGTGCGATCCGTCCGATACGCTGGGCCGCGCGCTGCGCCAGAAGTGCCGCTTCAACATCGTGCCCAACTGCAACCCCGACGGCAGCGCACGCGGGCACCTGCGGACCAACGCCAAGGGCGTCAATCTCAACCGCGAATGGGCCGATCCCAGCGCCGAGCGTTCGCCCGAAGTGCTCGCGATCCGCAATGCGATGGACGAAACCGGCGTGCACTTCGCGATGGACGTGCACGGCGACGAAGCGATCGATGCGGTGTTCCTCGCAGGCTACGAAGGCATCCCGAGCTGGAGCGACGAGCATGGCGAGCGCTTCTATCGCTACCAGCGCATCCTCGAACGCCGCTGCCCCGATTTCCAGAGCGCGAAGGGCTATCCCAAGTCGGGCCCGGGCAAGGCCAACCTGACGATCAGCACCAACCAGGTCGCCGAACGTTACGCCGCGACCGCGATGACGCTGGAAATGCCGTTCAAGGACAATGCCGACTACCCGGACGAATTGCAGGGCTGGAGCCCGGACCGCTGCAAGATGCTCGCCCGCGAATGCCTCGGCGCGCTGCTCGAATGGCTGGAGAGCGACGAGGGGTAGGGCCAACCTTCTCCTCCCCCTTGATGGGGAGTTTGGGTGGGGTGTGCCCGGTCGATGGCTGGGAACCCCCACCCCCGGCCCCTCCCCATGGGGAAGGGAGATAAGAGGAGTGACGCGGGTGACACGTGTCACCCGGGTGTCACCCTAAGCAATACTTTGTCTCTCAAGCACTTTTTGCAAGAAGGGTGACACTTCGCGCTTTTTCGCCCCGAGAGAGCCTGTGACGCAGCAGGCGTGTGTGGGGAGAACGACGATAGGAAAGAGCCGCCGCCACGCTAGCCGGTGCGCTTTAAGTAGGAAAATGCTCTGAGACTGTTGGCACAACCTTCTCCTCCCCCTTCAGGGGAAGGCCGGGTGGGGGCGTACTCAGGCCGATGGACCGGAACCCCCTCCCCCAAGCCCTCCCCACGGGGCGGGGAGCGAATGACCTAGTCCAGATGCGCCGGGCCGAAGCCGTGCGGCAGCAGGTCCGACAGGCGCAGTTCCATCACATCTTTCGCACCGACGCACAGGATCGCGGGGTCGGTGCCGCCGAGCTGGGCGATTTCGTTCAGCACCTGGCGGCAGCGCCCGCATGGCGTGATCGGCGCGTCGCCGCCCTTGCCCGCCGGGCCGGTCACCGCGACCGCTTCCAGCCCGCCGCGCCGCCCTTCGGCCAGCGCCTTCGCCACCGCCAGCGTTTCCGCGCACAGCGACAGGCCGTAGCTCGCGTTCTCGATATTTGTGCCGGTGACGATCGCCCCGTCGGCGAAGCGCAGGGCCGCGCCGACCGGGTAGTCCGAATAAGGCGCGTAGGCGTTTGCGGCGGCTTCGCGCGCCGCTGCGATCAGTTCTTCGTCTTTCATGGTCGTACCACCACCCATCCCAACGGGGCCTCGCTGCCCGGCCCGTGATAGCTCTCGTTCGCGGTCCACAGCAGCCACGGGCGACCGCCGTAATCGGGTTCGAACCGGGTGCGGACCAGCCACAGGTTGCGCTCGATCCGCCCGGCGACGCCGTGCGCAGCCTCGAAATCGCGCGTCACCTTCAGGATCGCGGGCTTACCCGCGTGCGCCTCGATCTGGTTGGCGAGGATCGTCAGTTCGCTGCGAACCTGCCCGCTGGTGATCGGCTCGAGGCAATCCTCGCCCGTATCGCTCAGCTCGATCGCGGGCGGCAGCAGGTTGGCATCGCGCGGCACGATGGTGACGAAGTTCGCGGATTGCCCGTCGGCAGGCACGCAGGGGTCGAACCGATGCACCGCGCCCACTTCCAGCCCCGCCTTGCGCGCGGCGGCGAGGTTGCGGGTGAAATCGCCCGCCTGCTCGCTCTCGCCCGAGGTCGCGGGCAGGTAAACGAAGTCCGCGCCGTTGCCCTTGAGCACTTCGAAATTGATCGCCCCGTCGACGCCCGAAAGATCGACCCCCTGTTCCGGAAAGGCGCGTTCCTCCGGTCGCCATTCGCGCATGTCGAGATAGAGCCAGGCCGCCACGCCCAGCGGCGCGACGATCAGCACGGCAAGCAACAGCTTGAGCCACAGCGGGCGTCTGGTCCGGCGTGCCATGATGTCAGCCCCGGATGTGCAAGACGCAGATCAGCGTGAACAGCCGCCGCGCGGTCGCGAAATCGGTTTCGACCTTGCCTTCCAGCCGTTCGACCAGCAGCTCCGCCGCGCCGTTGTGGACGCCTCGCCGCGCCATATCGATCGTTTCGATTTCCTGCGGGGTCGCCTTGCGGATCGCCTGGTAATAGCTGTCGCAGATCGCGAAATAGTCGCGGATCGGGCGGCGGAAGCGGGCGAGGCCCAGCAGGATCGTCTCCAGCTCGGTGCCCTGTTCGTCGAATATATCGAGCGCCAGCCGATCGTCGCGCACCGACAGCGCGAGGTGGTAGGGGCCATCGGCACCCTTCTCCACCGCGCGCAGCGGCTTGAAGGTGTTTTCCTCGATCAGGTCGAAGATCGCGACCCGGCGCTCCTGCTCGACATCGGCATTGCGCCAGAGGATCGTCGAATCGTCGAGATCGATGTGCGAGATGCGATGGTCAGCCATGGGTTCACGCTTGCCTTCGCAGAAGCGGGGGGGCTCGGGCAAGACCTCGCGTGCATCGATCCCGCGCCTGCTTGTCTGCCTTTTGCACAGGGGGCTGAAAAATTGGCCGCGGGCGATGGCTTGATGCGACTCGCTGCATCGCACACTGTCCCCCGAATGTCCGACGCCCCGCTGATACTCAATCCGTCCGCCAACGAATCCGCTTCCGGTTCCCTGACCGAAGAGGGCCGCACCCTGCCATCCAACGTTGAGGCGGAGGCCGCCTTCCTGGGCGCGATCCTGATCGACAATTCGGTATACGAGGAACTGCCCAACCCGCTGCGGCCCGAGCATTTCTTCGTCCCCGCGCACCGCCTGATCATGGAGCGGGTGCTGACGATGATGGAGCGCGGCGCGACCGCGAGCCCGGTGACGCTGAAGCCCTATTTCGAAGGCAGCGAGCACCTGGAGCAGCTGGGCGGGACGACCTATCTCGCGCGGCTGACGGCGGATGGGCACGGCCTGCTCGCGACCCGGCAGCTGGCCGAACAGATCTACGACCTCGCGCTGCTGCGCGAACTGGTGACCGTGGGCCGCACGCTGGTGAACGACGCCCTCGACACGTCGGAGCGGGTCGAACCGCTCCGGCAGATCGAGACCGCGGAAGCCGCGCTGTACGAGATTGCCGAGGGGACCAACATCGGCAGCGACGCGAGCACCTTCAAAGATGCCTCGATCGCCGCGCTGAAGCTGGCGCAGAAGGCGATGAATTCGGATCGCGGCCTGTCGGGCCGGACCACCGGCCTCGCCACGATCGACGACAAGACCGCCGGCCTGCACAATTCGGACCTCGTGATCCTCGCCGGACGTCCGGGCATGGGCAAAACCTCGCTCGCGACCAATATCGCGTTCAACACCGCTTACGAATATCTCAAGCAGATGCGCGACGGCGGGCCCGATAGCGGCGGCGCGCCGGTCGCGTTCTTCAGCCTCGAAATGAGCGCGGACCAGCTCGCCACGCGTATCCTTGCCGAACAGGCAGAGATCAGTTCGGAAAAGCTGCGTTCGGGCGATATCGGGCGCGACGAGTTTACCCGCCTTTCCGAAGCCAGCCAGCGCCTCGCCGACCTGCCGCTCTATATCGACGACACGCCTGCGCTCACCATTGATGCGCTGCGGATGCGCGCGCGGCGGCTGAAGCGGAAGAACAAGATCGGCCTCGTCGTGGTCGACTACCTGCAGCTGCTGCAGGGTTCGGGCCGCGCCAACGACAACCGCGTGAACGAGATTTCGGAGATCAGCCGTGGTCTCAAGACCATGGCGAAGGAGCTGGAGCTGCCGGTGATCGCGCTCTCGCAGCTCAGCCGTGCGGTGGAGCAGCGCGAGGACAAGAAGCCCCAGCTGGCCGACCTTCGCGAATCGGGCTCGATCGAGCAGGACGCCGACATGGTGTGGTTCATCTACCGCGCCGAATATTATCACAAGGCGCAGATGCCCAACGTGCCCGACGGCTCCGAATCGCCCGACGACGCGCAGAAATACCAGGACTGGATGGAGGAGCACCAGAAACTGGTGAACAAGGCGCTGCTGATCGTCGCCAAGCAGCGCCACGGCTCCACCGGCAACGTGCCGCTGATCTTCCAGAGCGAATACACCAAGTTCAGCTCGCCGAACTATCGCGACTATTCGGACTTCGGCGAGGAGTAGCCTCCAGTTCTCCCCTCCCTTGGGGGAGGGGTCTGGGGTGGGTGTACCGGGCCAGCGGCCGGGGTACACCCCCACCCAGCCTCCCCCTCAAGGGGGAGGAGCTGTGTTTTTGGAATGCTTTCCAGTAGTCCGCCCGAGCAAGGATCGGCGCGCGGATTCACGTTGAAAATTCCGGCGCACACACCTATAGGTCATGTCGATCCCGAAATTTAAGTGCATGGAGTGCCTTCGCTTATGGCGCGCGTTACCGTTGAAGATTGCGTCGACAAGATTCCCAACCGCTTCGATCTCGTACTGCTCGCGGCCGAACGCGCCCGCGAAATCTCCGGCGGTGCGGAAATCACGCTCGACCGCGACCGGGACAAGAACCCGGTCGTCGCGCTGCGCGAAATCGCCGAGCAGACCGTGAAGCCCAAGGACCTGCAGGAAAGCATGGTCACCAACCTGCAGAAGATCCTGCCCGACGACGATGACGAGGTCGATGAAATCGGCTCGCTCAGCCAGTCGGCCGAGGCGCTGCGCGTGACGGCGGCGACCCCGACCCGCTCGACCTCGGTGGGCGGCGACTACGAGGGCTGACGCTCTTCATCCAACAGAACACCGGAACCCGGGGCGGAGCTCATCGGAGCTGCCGCCCCGTTTCTTTTTGAGCGCCTCCCTCAAAAAAGGGGGATTTCCCGCAGCGAGTTTTTGCGATGTAACAATCGGGCCAGATGGCACGCGCAGATTCTCGCGAGGAGAAGGGAAGGCATGGCGGTCGTTGCGGTCTACAGCGTCAAGGGCGGGGTCGGGAAAACCACCTTCGCCGCCAACCTTGCGTGGTGCGCGGCCACCCAGTCCAGCCGCCGCACGCTGCTGTGGGATCTCGACGCGGCGGGTGGCGCAGGCTTTCTGCTGGGGGTCGATCCGCGCAAGAAACGGCGCGCGCAAAGCGTGATCGCGAAGGAGATCGATGCCGCCAAGCTGATCCGGCACACGAAATACCCCCGGCTCGACCTGTTGCCCGCCGACGAATCGATCCGCGCGCTCGACGTGACGCTGGCCGAGATCGGCAAGAAGAACCGCATCGCGAAGCTGACTGCCGCTCTGGTGAAGGATTACGACCGGCTAATCCTCGATTGCCCGCCGGTCCTGAACGAACTCTCCAGCCAGATCGTCCGCGCTGCCGACTTGATCCTGGTGCCGATCCCGCCCTCGCCGCTGTCCGCCCGCGCGCTCGAAACCGTGCGCGACGAGGTACAGTCGGAGGGCAAGAAGGCCCCGCCGATCATGCCCGTCTTCTCCATGGTCGATCGGCGGCGGGCGCTGCACCGCGATTCAGTGGCGAGCGAAAAGGGCTGGCCCGTGGTCCCCGCGTCGAGCGCGATCGAGCAATGCGCCACGCACCTTGCGCCGGTCGGTGCCTTTGCTCCGCGCAGCGATGCCACGCGCTCTTTCAAGACGCTGTGGACGCAGATCGAGCGCAAGCTGGCCAAGGGCTAGCCCGGCGGCGCGTTATCCATCGGCGCCGCGCCCGGTCTTCTCCTGCAAGGCATCGATCCGTAGCGATGCTTCGGCCTTCGTCAGCGAAGGATCGAACGCATCGAGATCGCCCGCCTCTTCGGCCAGCGTCTTGAGGTAGCTCGCCTGCGCGCCGGTCATCGCCTCGTCGCCCGTGGTCCAGTTTTCGGGGGCCTTCTCGGCATTGGATGTCGGGTCGGCCTTCGGATGTTCGAGATTGGTAGCCATGTTGGTCTCCTTTCCTCCCCAACGCCACGCGTTCGCGTTCTGTTCCAAACAGAAGAGGTGGCCAAGCAACTCGTCTGCGGTATGAATTACCGCCATGCCCGTCCCTGCCCCCTCCGCCCCGCCATCCGACGTCGCCAGCCCCGCGGGGGGAATGATGCGCGATCCGGTCATGCGGGCGCTCGCCATATTTCTTGCAGGGATGGCGCTGTTGCTGGCGATCGACCTTGCGAGCGAGCCGCGCGGCCGGATCGGCCAGGATCGGGCGATCGACAGCGCCCTCTCGCAGGGAAATACCGCGCTGACCGATGTGGCCCGTGCGCCTGACGGGGCAGAGACGCCCGAAGCGGCCGAACGGCGCGAGCGCGCGCAGTCGGCGACCTTCTTCCTCGAACAGGCCAGCCTTGCGTGGCGCCGCGGCGATGGGACACCGCCCTATCGGCTGGCGGCTGCGCGCGGCGGCACAAGTGCGCTCGCCTTCCTCGGCAAGCTGTGGGCGCTGGGCTGGCTGCTGCTGCCGCTCGGCATGTTCGCTGCGCGCCTATCCTGCCCGCGGATCGAGGGACGCCACCCGAACTGGGCGCTGCTCTACGGAGCCAGCGCGCTTGGCGGATCGGGCGGCATCATCGCGCTGACCGTCGCCATCCATGCGCTCGGCGCGCCGGCGCAGCTGGTCCTCGCCCCGCTGGTAAGCGCGATCGTGGTGCTCAATGCGTGGTTGCTGAGCAAATACGCTCGGACAGACAGGGCGGCGACCCTGCTGCGCCTCGCGCCGATCCTGGTGATCCTGACCGTGGCGTTGATGCTGGGGCGCGAGATGTTGCTCAGCCTCGCGATCCTGCCCTAGAGGCTCGACCGAAGATTTGCGCCTGCTAGAAAGGCGCCAGGGGGACCGGTGAGATGAGCGAGTTCGGCGACGCACTGGGCACGGCCAGCGAAGGCGGCCTGTTCGCACGCGCGGTTTCGCGCGCCACCGGACGCGGGAAGACGGACGAGAGCGGCCATTTCGTCGAAGGCAACTGCCTCAATTGCGGTACGGAACTGATCGGCAGCCATTGCCACGCATGTGGGCAGAAGGCGCACCTGCACCGCACGCTGTCCGCCGTGGGGCACGATCTGGTCCACGGCGTATTGCATCTCGACGGCAAGCTGTGGCGCACGCTGCCGCTGCTGGCGTGGCGGCCGGGCGACCTGACCCGCCGATACATCGCGGGCGAGCGCGCCGATTTCGTGTCGCCGATGGCGATGTTCCTGTTCACCGTGTTCCTGATGTTCGCGGTGTTTCAGGCGGTCGGCTTCACCACGCCGACGGACATATCCGCGCCCGACATGAAGCAGATCGGCAGCGTCCTAGAGAAGGAGCAGTCGCAGCTAAGGGGCAAACGTCAGGAGCTGCTGGCCAGCCTGGAGGAGACCACCGACGCGGCCGAGGCCAGCCGGATCCGCAGTGCCATCGACGAAGTCGATCAGGACATCGCGTCGATCGAGACCGGTCGATCCGTGATCGAGGGTGATGAAAAGGGCGGTAAATCGAACTTGAACATCACGATCGGCAACCCGACCGGCAGCGAGTTCATGAAGCACCTCAACGAAAAGTGGCGCAAGAACCCCGGCCTGATGCTCTACAAGCTGCAATCCAACAGCTACAAATTCTCGTGGCTGTTGATCCCGCTATCGCTCCCCTTCGTGTGGGTGCTGTTCGCATGGAGACGCGAGTTCAAGGCGTATGATCACGCGGTCTTCGTCACCTACTCGCTCGGCTTCATGTCGCTGGTGTTCATCGTGCTGTCGCTGATGGGCAAGGTCGGCGTGGGCCTGCCGTGGCTGTTTACGATCTTCTCGACCATCGCGCCGCTCCATATCTACCGCCAGCTGAAGCAGGCGTATGGCCTTTCCACCTGGTCGACGATCTGGCGGTTGGTCGTGCTGCTGTTCGCGATCTTTGTGGTGATCGCGCTGTTCCTGCAGATCCTGCTGTTTCTGGGCGCGTTCTAGCCGGCGCTGCCCCAGCCCTCGACCGGGAGGGGGCAGGCGCCAGGACCTCTGGTCAATCGGTTCCGTCGAGCTTGCCGTCGGTAGGCTCGGCCTTTTCGCGCTTCTCGGCCACATCGTCGCGCAGGTCGGCGGACGCCTCGCTCACCTTGTCGGCGGCAACAACGGTCGCTTCTTCAAGCTTCTCGCCTACCACCTCGGCATTGGCGGCGGTATCGGCGGCGGCGCCTTCGGCAAATGCCTTGCCGTTTTCCTGGGTCTGTTCGGAACAGGCGGCAAGGCCGAGCGAAGCGGCGGCCAGAGCTACGACCATGGCGACATTCGAGCGTTTCATTGTTGGTACTCCCTCGATGATTCGATCCGGTTAACCATCAGGAGCCAAGCGGGGTTCCCCGTCAAGCGCCTTGAGGGCTCGTCCCGCCTTCACCGCCGAAGCGCTTGCCCGCCTTGGGCACGGCCGACCCGCTGACGCTGCGCGGCTTGTTCGGCCCCTTGGGCTCGTCGGGCCGGTCGAGCTTGCCGTCCTTCAGCAGCTGGTCGATCTCGTCGCCGGTCAGCGTCTCGAATTCGAGCATCGTCTGCGCGAGCAGGTGCAGCTGGTCTTCCTTGGTGGTGAGGATTTCGGTCGCACGCTTGTGCGCCCCTTCCACCAATGCGCGGATTTCCGCGTCGATCAGCTTGTTCGTCTCGCCCGAGCCCATCGTGCGCGCCGACTGGCCCATGCCAAGGTAGCCTTCCTGCTGTTCCTCGTACTGCAGCGGGCCGAGCTTGTCGGACATGCCCCATTTGGTGACCATGTTGCGCGCCAGCGAGGTCGCGTACTGGATGTCGGACGAGGCACCGGACGACACCTTGTCGTGTCCGAAGATGATCTCTTCCGCCACGCGGCCACCCATGGCGACGGCGAGGTCGGCGTGCATCTTGTCGCGGTGGTAGGAGTAATTGTCCCGCTCGGGCAGGCGCATCACCATGCCCAGTGCGCGGCCGCGCGGGATGATCGTCGCCTTGTGGATCGGGTCCGATGCCGGCTCGTTCAGCGAGACGAGCGCGTGGCCCGCTTCGTGATAGGCGGTCATCTTCTTCTCGTCGTCGGTCATCACCATGGAGCGGCGTTCGCTGCCCATCATGACCTTGTCCTTCGCGTCCTCGAATTCCTGCATCGCGACCAGCCGCTTGTTGCGGCGCGCGGCGAGCAGCGCGGCTTCGTTGACGAGGTTGGCGAGGTCCGCGCCGGAGAAGCCGGGCGTGCCGCGCGCGATGGTGCGCGGGTTCACGTCGGGCGCCAGCGGCACCTTCTTCATGTGCACGTCGAGAATCTTCTCGCGCCCTTCGATGTCGGGCACGGGCACCACGACCTGACGGTCGAAGCGGCCCGGGCGCAGCAGCGCGGGGTCGAGCACGTCGGGGCGGTTGGTCGCCGCGATGATGATGATGCCTTCGTTCGCCTCGAAACCGTCCATCTCGACCAGCAGCTGGTTGAGCGTCTGTTCGCGTTCGTCGTTCGAATTGCCGAGGCCGTGGCCACGGCTACGACCCACGGCATCGATTTCGTCGATGAACAGGATGCACGGCGCGTTCTTCTTCGCCTGCTCGAACATGTCGCGCACACGGGAAGCACCGACGCCGACGAACATCTCGACGAAGTCGGAGCCCGAAATGGTGAAGAACGGAACGCCCGCCTCGCCCGCGATTGCGCGTGCGAGCAGCGTCTTACCCGTACCCGGCGAGCCGACCAGCAGCGCGCCCTTGGGGATCGTGCCGCCCAGCTTGGAGAAGCGCTGCGGGTCCTTGAGGAACTCGACGATTTCCTCCAGCTCTTCGCGCGCTTCGTCGATCCCGGCGACGTCGTTGAAGGTCACCCGGCCCTGCTTTTCGGTCAGCATTTTGGCCTTGGACTTGCCGAAGCCCATCGCGCCGCCCGCGCCGCCGTTCTTCTGCATCTGCCGCAATGCGAAGAACGCGATGCCGAGCAGCAGCAGGAAGGGCAGCGACTGCAGCAGGATGTACAGCAGCAGGTTGGGCTCGTCCTTGGGGGTGCCCGAATAGGTCACGCCGTTTTCGTCGAGCAGCTTGGTCAGGCTCGAATCGCTGCCCACGGGGACGGTCGAGAAGGTCTTGTCGTTCTTGAGCGTGCCGGTGATCCGGTCATCGGAAATCTTCACTTCCTTGACCGTCCCGGTCGCCACGCGATCGCGGAAATCGGAATAGCTGATCGTGTCGCCCGCGTTCTGCGAGGAACCACCGAACATCGACACGGCCAGCAGCAGGGCGAGGAAAATCCCGCCCCAGATCATCAGGCTGCGCACCCAGGGGTTGGGTCCGCCGGGGCCGCCGTTGGTACCGTTCGGCCCCTGCCCGTCGGGCGTGTTCTGGTCGCTCATGAAAAATTCGTCCTTTCCCGCAGGAATGTAGGCGCGGGAGGATGAATGACAAGTTGCCTCGTGCGCGCGCTAGAAGCTGAAGGCCCGCCGGGCGAGCCCATCATGCGCGGGCGAGGTCGCGCGCAAGGGGGCGGAAGGCGCGGACTGCCGCGCCGAAGCGGCGTTGCGGATCGGCACGACGCGCGATTCCTCGTGCGCGCGGGCTTCGGCAGGATTATTCTCCGGACGCGGGAGAGAGCGCGGGCCACCGCCCTGCGGCGGGCCTGCCAGGCCCAATTGTGCCAGCTTCGATTCGAGCGCGGCGTGCAACTGCTCGAACCCCTTGGAAGCGGGCGACCAGTTGGCGAAGGCGGCAATCGGCTCGCGCCGCACCGCGACCTGTTCGACATGCGAGCTTTGCGGGATGACCGGCCAGTTGGCCGCCGCATTCTCGCGCACCCAGCGGTGCAGCTTGCGCCGCTGGTCGTACATCGAAAGCACCGGCAGCACGGGCGGATGGCCCGGGCGCTTGGCCAGTTCGTTGCGGATGAAGCCGAATGCGCGCGCGGCCAGCGGCGAAGCGGGCAGCGGGACGACGATCAGGTCCGCCGCTTCCATGATCTGCTCGCTCACCTCGTTGATCATCGGCGGGCAGTCGAGCACGATGCGCGGGTACTCGCCCTTCATGAACGAGAGCATCTGCGCCAGCCGCTTCTTCGCGCCGATGCGGGCCAGCTGCACGGGCAGGTCGCGCAGGCTCTGGTCCGCGCCGATCAGCGAGAGGCGGTCGAATTTCGTGGGTTCGATCAGGTCGCGCGGGGCGCGGGCGTGGTGGAAGGCGGAAATCGCCTTTTGCACCTTGCGCTCTTCATGGCCGAGGAGGAAGCCCGCCCCGCCCTGCGGATCGAGATCGTAGAGCAGGGTTTCGTGCCCGCCGACCTGCGCAAAGCGCCACGCCAGATCGACCGACATGGTCGTTTTCCCGACCCCACCCTTCATGCTGTAGACGGCGATGACGGCCATGTGCGCTTTCCCCCTGCTGTGCGGTCCGAATCGGTTTTTCGGAAATGCCTGACTATCGTTAATCAAACACTGTCCAGCCGCCCATTCAACCGCACAATGCCGCCAAACCCGGGGTGGGACACGCCTACGCGAACAGGTTAACGCAGGGGGTCTGTTGTGCGCTCTCCCAGCCCGCACCTCCGCCCGGCCAACCCACTGGTTTTATCCTATTGGGTTGGCCGGGCGGAGGTGCGGGCTGGTGCCGGATCTACAAGATCACGCGCTACATGCTGCGCGCGATCACCATCTTCATGATCTCGTTCGACCCGCCGAAGATCCGCGTGACCCGGCTGTCGCGGAACATCCGCGCGATGGGGTAGTCGTTGATGTAGCCCGACCCGCCATGCAGCTGCAGGCACTTGTCGACCACTTCGCCCTGCAGCTCGGTCAGCCACAGCTTGGCCATGCACGCGGTCGGCACGTCCAGCTTGCCCTCCAGGTGCTGCGCGATGCAGTGGTTGACGAAGACCTTGGCGGCGGTCGCGCGCGCCTTCAGCTCGGCGAGGGTGAACTGCGTGTTCTGGAAATCCCAGATCGTCTTGCCGAAGGCCTTGCGCTCCTTGGTGAAGGCAAGCGTTTCCTCCAGCGCGCGCTCGATGGTCGTCATCGCCCCCATCGCGATGATCAGGCGTTCCTGCGGCAGCTCGCCCATCAGCTGGTAGAAGCCCTTGCCCTCTTCCCCGCCGAGCACGTTCTCGGCCGGAACGAACACATCGTCGAAGAAAAGCTCGCTGGTGTCCTGTGCCTCGAGCCCTATCTTGTCGAGTTTCTTGCCGCGCTGGAATCCTTCCGCGCCTTCGGTCTCCAGCAGCATCAGCGAGATGCCCTTGGCCCGTTCGTTCGGGTCGGTCTTGGCGACCACGATGATGAAATCGGCGATCTGGCCGTTGGAGATGTAGGTCTTCGCGCCGTTGATCCGGTAGCCGTTGCCGTCCTTGATCGCGGTGGTGGTGATCGATTGCAGGTCCGATCCCACGCCCGGCTCGGTCATCGCGATCGCGCTGACAAGGTCGCCCGAGACGAGGCGCGGCAGGTATTTCTTCTTCTGCTCTTCGGTGCCGTGGCGCACTAGGTAGGGCAGGATGATGGTGTTGTGCAGGCTCGCGGCGAAGCCTTCGACGCCGTGCTGGCCCTGCTGGTCGATCACCACCATCTCGTGCCGGAAATCGCCGCCGTGGCCGCCATATTCCTCGGGCACCGAGGCACCGAGCAGCCCGGCCTCGCCCGCATCGCGCCAGAAATCGCGATCGACTTGGCCATCCTCACGCCATTTGAGCACGCGCTTTTCGGGCGCATGCTTCTCGTAGAACTTGCCGACCGCGTCGGCGAAGATGGCGATTTCCTCGTCATCCATGAATTCGGGCTGCGGTACGTCCAATGCGGGCATGGTGATCCTCTCCAAGGTTCTGTTTTGCGGACGAGACTAGCGAACCGGTTGCAAACTGCAATCGGTTCGCTGCGCTAGGAAACCGCGCCGGCTTGCCGAAATTCCGCAATCTCGCCCTCGCTCAGGCCCAACTCCGCAAGGATGTCGGCGGTATCATCACCCGGCATCGGCGCGGGTGAGGGCGTTGCGGTGGCCGTGCCCGAATAGCGCGGAGCGGGCGCTGGTTGCGGCGTGCCCGCCACCTCGACGAAGGTTTGCCGCGCGCTGTTGTGCGGATGCTCGCGCGCCTCGCTCATGGTGAGCACCGGTGCGTAACAGACGTCGGAGTGCTCCAGCAGCGCATCCCAATCGGCGCGGGTCTTGGTCTTGAAGATCGCGGCGAGCTTGTCCTTGAGCGCGGGCCACTGCGCCGGGCTCATCTGCGCGTCGAAGTCCGGGTCTTCCGCCAGCCCCAGCCGCGCGCGCAGCTCGGCATAGAATTGCGGCTCGATGCTGCCGATGCTGACGAACTTGCCGTCCGCCGTCTCGTAGGTGTCGTAGAAATGCGCGCCGGTATCGAGCAGGTTTGCGCCCATATCCTCACGCCAGATGCCCTGGTTCGCCATCCCGTGGATCATCGCCATCAGCACCGCCGTACCGTCGGTCATCGCGGCGTCGATCATCTGGCCTTCACCGCCGCGCGCGACGTTCAGCAGCGCGGAAACCATCCCGAAGGCGAGCATCATGCCACCGCCCCCGAAGTCGCCGACCATGTTGATCGGCGGCGTCGGCTTCTCGCCCGCACGCCCGAAATGGGCGAGCGCCCCGGCGAGCGCGATATAGTTGATGTCGTGCCCGGCGTGAGGAGCATAAGGCCCGGTCTGGCCCCACCCGGTCATCCGCCCGTAGACGAGCTTTGGGTTATCGGCGAGCAGGACCTCGGGCCCCAGCCCCAGCCGCTCCATCACGCCGGGGCGAAAGCCTTCGATCAGCCCGTCGGCGCTGGCGCACAGCTTGCGCGCGAGCGCGATGCCCTGTTCGCTCTTGAGGTTGAGCGCGATCGACTTGCGCCCGCGCGCCAGCACATCCTTGGTGCTGACAGGCTGCGAACCGCCACGCCCGCCGCTCGCACGGTCGATCCGGATCACTTCCGCGCCGTGGTCCGCCAGCATCATCCCGCAGAACGGCCCCGGGCCGATCCCTGCGAATTCGACGATGCGCAGGCCCGCCAGCGGGCCCGCCATTACTTGCCCTTCCAGTTCGGCGCACGCTTCTCGGCGAAGGCCGCCGCGCCTTCGCGCGCGTCCTCGCTCATGAAGATCTGGGGCATCAGCTTGCCCTGCTCGTCCCACCGCGTGTCGAGGCTCCAGCCGCGCGATTCCTCGATGATCTCCTTGGAGACCTTCACCGCGAGCGGGCCGTTGGCGGAAATGCTCTTCGCCAGCTCCATCGCGCCGTCGATCGCGGAACCGTCGGTCACCCGATTGATCAGGCCGAGGTCGTAGGCCCGTGCCGCGTCGATGAAATCGCCGGTCAGCGCCAGCTCCATCGCGACCTTGTGCGGGATCTGGTCGGGCAGGCGCAGCAAGCCGCCACCCGCCGCGACGAGCCCGCGCTTCGCCTCGGGGATGCCGAACTTCGAATCCTTGTTGGCGACGACCAGGTCGCACGCGATCATCAGTTCTAGCCCGCCGGCCAGCGCATAGCCCTCGACCGCCGCGATGATCGGTTTGGCGGGGCTTTTCTGCGTCAGCCCGCCGAAACCGCGCCCTTCGACCACCGGGCTTTCGCCGCGCAGGAAGCCCTTGAGGTCCATCCCCGAACAGAAGGTGCCGCCCGCGCCGGTGAGCACCGCCACGCGCAGGTCGTCTTCGGAGTCGAGCCGGTCGAGCGCGGCGGCAATGCCTTCCGCCGCCGCCTTGTTCATCGCGTTTTTCGCTTCGGGGCGGTTGATGGTGATGACGAGCACGCCGTCCTTCACCTCGGTCAGAAGTTCCTCGCTCACAGTGTCTCTCCCATAGGTATCGCTTTGAAACCGATGCTGGAGAAACGCGCGCAAAGGGTCAAGCGGCGACGCACCATGACGGGCGGCGCAACAACATGATGATGGTCTTCAGGTCCGCTATCTGCAGTTGAGCCGACTCCTCTCCGATGCGGCGCGGCGCGTTACCACTCCCGACGCATTCGGATATTGGCTCGCCAACATGGTAAAGGCGGTGCACGCTTCCTTCGTCTTGCCGAGATTGGCAAGCGACAGGCCCGCCTTGAGAAGCATATCCGGTGCCTTGGGGGACTGGGGATATTTCTGGTAGCCATCCATATAGATCGTCGCGGCGGAGGTAAAATCCAGCTGCACATAGGCCGTTTCGCCCCACCAGTAGACGGCGGTACCGGCCCGGCTGTCGGTGGGATAATTCTGCGCGAATTTCTGAAATAGCTGGCCTGCAGTCACATAATTTTTCTGCTCGAGAGCAGCATAGGCCGCGTTGTAATCCTCGGTCGCTCCGGCCAGCGCCGCCGTCCCCGAAAGGAGAGCCAGTGCCATCGCGAAGCCGCGCGCCGACTTGATACCCGTTCCCAAGGCTCTGCCCATGATTCCCATCCCTCAAAATTGCCGTCGCCGGTCCAGATCCGGCCACCCTCAGGTAACGCGGACGGACCGGATGAGAACTGGTAGAACTGACAGTCGGGGAGTGGACGGCACCGGCGCTAATTCTCGCGCCGGACGGGGGCGCTAGAGCGAAATCTTGCCCGCCACCTGCTCGGCAATCGAACGATAGGCATCGGCAGCACTGCTGTCGGGCGCGGCGATCACGATCGGTACGCCTTCCTCCGCCTGCCGCATGATCGCGGGATCGAGCGGGATCTGGCCGAGCACGTCGAGGCCCCGTTCGCGCGCCGCATCGACCGCGCCGCCGTGGCCGAAGATGTCATGGGCGCTCCCGCAGTCGGGGCAGATGAACTGGCTCATGTTCTCGATCATGCCGAGCACGGGCACCTTGATCTGGTCGAACAGGTCCTGCGCCTTGCGCGCGTCGATCAGCGCGATGTCCTGCGGAGTGGAGACCAGCACTGCGCCATCGACCGGCACGCCCTGCATCAGGCTGAGCTGCACGTCGCCCGTGCCCGGCGGCAGGTCGACCACCAGCACGTCGACCGGGCCGCCATCGTCCCACGCGACCCCGTGAAGCAGCTGCTTCATCGCGCCCATCACCTTGGGCCCACGCCACACGGTCGCGCGTTTCTCGGGCACCAGATGCCCCATCGATATCGTCTTGATCCCGTGGCGGATCACCGGACGGATGCGATCGTCCTCGGCAAACTTGGGCCCCTCGCCCGCACCCAGCATACGCGGGATGCTCGGCCCGAAGATGTCGGCATCGAGCAGCGCAACCTTGAGCCCGCGGGCGGCGAGCGCGAGGGCAAAGTTGGTCGAGGTGGTCGACTTGCCAACGCCGCCCTTGCCGCTGGCGACCGCTACGATCTTTGCGACACCCGGCAGCGCCACAGGCGAAGGTGGCTTGGGAGTGGGGGCCGCGCGACGGGCATGGGCGGGTTCGCTCGACGGCGCTTCGCGCTGCGCGGTCAGCGCGACTCGCACCGATTTTACGCCCCAGAGCTTGCCGATGGCCTGCTCGCACTCCTTGGCGACCGCCTCCATCGCTCCGCGCGCGGACGCATCGATGGCGAGGATCACGGTGACTGCGCCATCCCTGATCGCGATCCCCTCGACGTTGCCCGAAGAAACCAGGTCCTTGCCGGTCACGGGATTGGGAATCGCGCCGAGGGCCCGGCGCACGCGCTTTTCGGATAGGGGGCGAAGCATGGTGTGCCTCCTAGTGGGGGCTTGCGCACGAGTACAGCGCGACGCAGAGGTGCTGCGTCGCGCAGGCAGGGGTTGATGCATTCCTGCGAACAATCAGGTACGAAGCGCCATGGATTTGCCCACCGAAGTCCTTGCGGAGAACGCCCGGCAGGCCACCGAGCTGCTGAAGTCGATGGCGAACGAGCATCGGCTGATGATCCTGTGCCTGCTGGCAGAGCGCGAGATGCACGTCGCCGAACTGGGCGAGCGGGTGCCCCTGTCGCAATCGGCGCTGTCGCAGCACCTCGGAGTGCTCCGGCGCAGCGGACTGGTTCGCACGCGGCGCGATTCGCGGTTCATCTGGTACGCGCTCGAAGGCACGGAAGCGCAGGCGGTCATGGCTGCGCTCTACCAGCTTTATTGCGGTGTGCCGCCGACGGACCAGGCCGGGGGCTGACACCGCCCGCTCACAATTGCGGGCGGAGCATCTCCAGATCGTACCCGGCTTCCTCCGCGCGGCGAAGGCGCTCGTCCGCGTCGAGTTGATCGGGATTGGACAGCATCCACAGCGCGGTGCTGCGGCGGCCCGACGCGCAATAGGCGAGGACGGGCGCATCGGCGCCGCGCAGGATTTCGCCCTGCTTCTCGACGATCTCGCCCGGAAGCGTTCCGCCGACCATCGGATTGGCATGAAAGGCAATCCCCGCCGCCTCTGCCGCAGCCGCGACCTGAGCTATTGTCGGCTGTCCCGGAGCCTCTCCATCGGGACGGTTGCAGATGATCGCGGTGAAACCCGCCGCCTTGATCGCCCCGACGTCGGAGGGTTCGATCTGGCCGCTGACGGAGTGCTTTTCGGTGAGCCGGTTGGCCTGCATGGTGAACCTAGTCCTTCCTGTTCGACGGGAGAGCCGCGTAGAGCGCCATACCGGCAATCATCGCGAACACAAAGGTGGCGGCGGGGAGCGGCGAGGTGGTGAGCGATGCGATCCCCGGCCCGGGGCACAGGCCCGCCAGCCCCCAGCCCGCCCCGAACAGTGCCGATCCGCCGATCAGGCGTGCGTCCAGTTTCTTCGTGCCCGGCAGCTGGAAGGTCGTGTCGAGCGCGGGGCCTGCCATCCTGCGCTGGATCGCCCAGGCGCCCGCCATCACGATCACCGCCCCGCCCATCACGAAGGCGAGCGTCGGGTCCCACGCGCCTAAGATGTCGAGGAAGCCGCGTACGCGCGCCGGGTCCATCATGCCCGACAGAGCGAGCCCCGCGCCGAACAGCGTGCCCGAGAGAAGTGCGACAAACCAGCGCATCACCAGCCTCCTCCCATCGCGTTGACGATCGCAACCGTGACCATGCCGGACGCGATGAAGGTCGCAACCGCTGCGAGCGAGCGCGGCGAAAGGCGGGACATGCCGCAGACGCCGTGGCCGCTGGTGCAGCCCGAACCGAGCCGCGTCCCGAAGCCCACCATAAGTCCGCCCGCGATCAACCAGCCGAAGCCCGGCGGATAGTGTGCCTTTATCGGCCCGGCGATCCCGGCAAAGAGCGCCCCGCCAATGACCAGCCCGGCAACGAACAGCGCCGCGATCGCCCACGGGGTCGCGCTCGCCTCGATCCGGATGGCGCGGGCGAACAGGCCCGAGACACCCGCGATTCGGCCCAGGGCGAGCAGCATGATCGCGGCAGAAGCGCCGATCATGAGGCCGCCGACCAGTCCTTCGACCGGTTGCGCATCGGGAAATCCGGGCAGGATCATGGTGCGAACGATCCGGCGACAGCGACAGGAGAGAGGATGAGTATTTTCATATCAGCATTATCTAATATATGTCGCCTCCACGTCAAGGTCTGGTCAGACCAAGCCAGTCGATGAAGGCGCGCAACACACTGCCTCGGCGATCCTTCAGAAGGAAAGCGGAGTTCACTGTCTTATGAAAGCGGTCGAGCCAGATGGTTGACACCGGTATCAAACCTACTTAACCCGTCGCTTTGTTGACACCGGTATCATCGTCGCATCAGAACGACGTGAGCTGTGGGAAATGGGAGAGAGGAATGCTAAAAAGTCGGATGAGCTTGGTTTCGCGTACGCTTTCGTCGTCGGCCATGGGTGTGGTCATGCTGGCGGGCTTTGCGCTCCCCGGCACCGCAGCTCACGCGCAAACCAGTCAGGATGATCCTGCGGCCCAGGCCGAGCCCGAGAGCGCGCAGGACGATAACACCATCGTGGTCACCGGGTTTCGCGGGTCCCTGAAAGAAGCGCAGGACATCAAGCGCGATGCGGTGAACGTCGTCGACAGCATCGTCGCCGAAGACATCGCCAAGATGCCGGACCTCAACATCGCCGAATCGATCCAGCGTATCCCGGGCGTCGCGGTCTCACGCGAAGGCGGCGAAGGTCGCAACATCACCCTGCGCGGTTTCGCCCCCGATTTCACCCGCACGACCCTCAACGGCATGGAAGTGCCCGCCAGTTCGGACGGTCTCGATTCGGGTGGCTTCACGATCAACTCCGGCCGCTCGTTCGACTTCCACATCTTCGCGTCCGAGCTGTTCAACCGGATCGACGTGCAGAAGTCGCAGCGCGCCTCGATCGAGGAAGGCGGCATCGCCGGCACGGTCGACCTCTATACAGCTCACCCCTTCGATTATCCCGGCCTCACCGTGGTCGGGTCGGCGCAGGCCGGCTACAACTCGCTGAGCCAGAAGGTCGATCCCCGGCTGACCGCGCTCGTCAGCGATACCTTCGCCGATGGCATGGTCGGGGTTCTGTTCTCCGCCGCCTATTCGGAACGCACGGTGCAGCAGGAAGGCTTCGGCACCGTCCGCTATACCTCGCCTTACGAAACCGGCGACAGCTGGGCGGATACCAATCCGACCGTCATCGGAACCGTCGATGGCAGCTGCGGCGCAGCCGACCCGCTCGATTGCCTGTGGGCACCCCGCCTGCCGCGCGCGGACTATTTTGGTAACGACCAGAAGCGGCTGGGCCTGACCGGCTCCATCCAGCTCGCGCCGACCGATGGCCTGGAGCTTTCGTTCGACTGGCTGCATTCCGAACTCGAGAACGACCGTCGCAACTACAACTCGATGGAATGGATTCTCACCCATGGGCAGCCGGGCAATTTCACCGGCCAGACGCCGCTCGAATTCGTGGTCGGGCCCGACGGACGCCAGCTGATCGCGGCATCCTTCGACGATGTGACGAGCTGGTTCGAAAGCCGCTACCAGTACTCGAAATCGACCTTCAACCAGTACATGTTCAGCGCCGACTATGACGTCAGCGACAACATCAAGTTCTCGGGCCTGGTTGGATACGCAGAGGACAAGGCCGACCGTACCGAGCTGCGGTTCTACACCCGCTCCGACCCCCACCCCTACAGCTACGATTTCCGCGACAATCCCTTCGTTGCCGAGGTCGACTACGGCGGGTGGAACCCCAACGATCCCGACAACTTCGTCGACGCGCAGACCTCCGGCAACCGGATCAACAACGTCGACAAGGAAAATTTCACCACCAAGGGTGACTTCGTCTACGAAGGCGACCGTTTCACAGTCCTGCTGGGCGCGGCGTATAACGACCGCTCGGTCCGCTACGAAGAGGGCTATGGCGACGCGGTAACCCAGTCCGTGCTGGACTACATCGTGCCCTTCCCGATCGACAATTTCGGCCGCGGGCTCGACGGCACGCTGGTTCCGTTCGCCGTGGTCGACTTCGAAGGCTTCCGCTCTGCAGGGGGCTTCCCCGCAGGCTACACCATCGACGAAGGCAAGGGCTGGAAGGTTTCCGAAGAAACGCTCGGCGGATATGTCGAGATCAATTCCGATTTCGACATCGGCTCGATGGTTTTGCGGACCAATGCCGGTCTGCGTTACGTGAGGACGCGAGTGACGTCGGAAGCCGTCCTCAACGGCACCAATGTCGAACAGGGCAACAGCTACGACAATTACCTGCCGTCGGTGAACCTGGCGCTGGAAGTCACGCCGGACTTCATCGCGCGGTTTGCTTACGGACGCAGCATGACCCGTCCGGGCCTCGGCTCGCTCAACATTGCAGGGCCAAGCTTCGGCTACACGACGCGCACCGTCAGCAATCTCGGCAACCCGTCGCTCAAGCCGTACGAATCGAACGATCTCGATCTGTCGCTCGAATACTACACGCCCAATGGCGGGCTGGTGGCCGTTGCGCTGTTCAACAAGGACATCGTGACCTCGCTGAAAACCGACGTGGTCGAACAGATGATCGACCCGGTCTTCTGGCCGGGCATCTACGCGGATCCGATCTACGATCCGTCGTATAACGCGGATCCGGCGCAGGTCCCGTACACGTTCTACATCCCGGTCAACAGCGATGACGGCAACAGGGTCCGGGGCGTGGAAGTCACGGTGAACCAGCCCTTCACGTTCCTGCCGGGCATGCTCCAGTATTTCGGCATCGCGGCCAACTACACGCACGTGTCGGCCGAAGACTCGACCGGGCTTTCGCCCAACTCGTACAACGCGACGCTGTACTACGATCACGAAGATTACGGTGCGCGCCTGTCGGTCAACAAGCGTGACGACTACCTGCTGAGCGAGCCGGGCGGCAACGGCCACGTGCAGGAGCGCAAGTTCGGCCCCACCCACGTGGACTTCTCCGCATACTACAACGTGACGGACAAGTTCACGGTCACCCTCGAAGGGATCAACATTACCGACGAGAAGGAATTGATTTATGGCACCGGCTATGGCGATCAATACCTGCCTCGCGAGTATAGCCACACCGGCGCGCAGTGGTTCCTGGGCGTTCGGTACTCCTACTAGGGCCCGCACGTGCTGACAGGGTCTCTCAGCAAAAAGGCGGCGGCAATCTCCAGGGTTGCCGCCGTCTCGCTTATGCCGCTTGCGGGGTGTGCCGCACCGGCATCTGCCGACCCGCCCCGTGCATCGGTGCCGCAGAACCGCCCCGACGATCACACCCGACTTCTCGACGATAGCTATACCGTCTCGCAGCGCTGGGAAGCGAACAGCCCTGCACATCCCGAATTCGCGATGCCGACGCTGGATGTGGGCGGCGGGCGCCGGATCATGTTCGACCGCCTCTACGCCAAGCGCGGATCGCGCGAGCTTCATGCGGACGTCTTCCTGCCCGCGCCGTCGGACCGGCCTGCACAGGCTCTCGTGCTGGTGCACGGCGGGGCCTGGCGATCGGGCAACAAATCGAACTTCTATGCGATGGCCAACCTGCTCGCGCAGCGTGGTTATGCCGTCATCCTTCCCGAATACCGGCTGGCGGTCGAAAGCCCCTATCCTGCCGGGCTGATCGACGTGAACGCCGCCATCGACTGGACCATCCGCAACGCCGCGATGCTCGGGATCGATCCGGCCCGCATCGCGATCGGCGGCGAGTCCTCGGGCGGCCAGATGGCGGCCCTGATCGCCTATACGGGCGGCACCCCGCTGTTTGCGGACGGCACCGCGAAGGCACCCCGTGTGAACGCCCTGATCGATCTGGACGGAGTGCTCGACTTCACCACTCCGCTCGCCCTGCGCTACGAAAATGCCGCAGGCGAAGATTCCGCGGCCGCACGCTGGCTGGGCGGCTCGATGGAGACCGCGCCGCAGACGTGGGAGGAAGCCAGCGCGACCACCCATCTGAGCGCCACTTCGCCGCCCACCCTGATCGTCAGCGGAGAAGACGACCGTTTCACCGCCGGGCGCGACGAAGTCATCGCAACGCTGACCGCAAACGGCACCCCCGTAAGGCACATCCATTTCGACGGCCTGCCGCACACGTTCTGGCTGTTCGATCCCTACCTTGGCCAGGTGGTCGATGCGATCGACGCCTTTCTGCAGGACATGCCCGCCAGCCGCCCCCAGCAATCCAAGGAATGATCCGTTGAAGACTACCCTCCGCCTCGCCACGCTGACGGCAGCCCTTCTCTGTTCGAGCGCCTGCACGACCGTGCCGCCGCAGGCGGCAGTCCGGCAAATCGAAGTCAGCAAGGATTGCGGCGCAAGGCCGGCCTGCTTCGATACGCTCAACGGCGCGATCCAGTCTCTCGATCCGGCAGGCAGTTCGCCGGTGCACATCGCGATGGGCCCCGGCCGATACGAGGAACGCGTCGTCATCGCGCGGTCCAACGTCACGATTATCTCGCGAATGACGCCCTGCCAGACGGCGATCCGCGCAAGATCGGCAATTCGCAGGCGCTTGCCGTGCTGCTCGACGAAAGCAGCGACAGGGTGCTGCTGCGCGATGTCGCGCTGCTCGGCTATCAGGACACGCTGTTCGCCCATGGCGGGCGGGCGGTGGTCCGCGACAGCCTGATTGCGGGGAATGTCGATTTCATCTTCGGCGATGGCCAGCTGCTGATCGAGGATAGCGAAATCCGCTCCCGCCCCCGCAGCGGCGTCGATGATGATGGCTACCAGTCCTACATCGCCGCGCCGTCCACCCAGCTTTCTCAGCCGGTCGGAATCCTGTTCCGCAACTGCCGCCTGACGCGCGAAGAGGGCGTGCCCGATGGCAGCGTGGCGCTCGCCCGGCCATGGCACCCGACCACCCGGTTCCCCGACGGTCGATACGCCGATCCGCAGGCCGTCGGCATGGCGGTGTTCGCCGATTGCTTCATGGACGCCCACATCGCCCCCGCGCACTGGACGACCATGGCAGGCACCGCGCGCGACGGCACCAAGACGGACATCTTCCGCCCCCAGGATTCGCGCTTCTGGGAAACCGGCTCCACCGGCCCCGGAGCGCGCTACGACGACATCGGCATAACCTGGCGCCCGGACCTGAGCGTGGAAGAGATGAGCGGTATTATCACCCGCGGCTGGGCCGAGGACTGATCGCCGCTCTTCCCTGAGCCACCGTCTGTAAAAACCTTGTAGCAGCTCGGGAGGCGCGCCACCGGCGCGGACACCTACTTGGCAAATACCGAGGGCAGCCAGAGCGACAGGAACGGCACGTAGGTCACCAGCGCGAGCGCGGCGATCAGCGTCAGGTAAAACGGCCAGATCGTCCTCACCAGCTTCGTTACCGGGATCTTGCCCACGGCAGAGCCGACGAACAGGACCGAACCGACGGGCGGCGTGACGAGCCCGATGCCGAGGTTCAGCATCATGATGATCCCGAAATGCACCGGATCGACGCCGACGCCCATGGCGACCGGCAGGAAGATCGGCGTCGTGATCACGATCAGCGGAGCCATGTCCATGAACGTCCCCAGCACCAGCAGCATGATGTTGATGATCAGCAGCGTCAGCAGCGGATTGTCGGTGATGACCGCTATCAGACTGGCGAGCGCTGCGGGGACTTCCAACAAGGCGAGCGCGAAGCCGAAGGCGGTGGCGGTCGCGATGATGAACAGGACCATGGCCGTGGTCCGGGCGGATTTGCGTGCGGCTCCCCAGAACGCGTCCCAGCCGAGGCTGCGATAGACCAGCGTCCCGACGAGAATGGTGTAGATCACCGCGATTGCGGAGCTTTCCGTCGGCGTAAAGATCCCGCTCAGAATGCCGCCCATGATGATGATCGCGGTCATCAGGCCGGGCAAGGCGACGGCCACTGCCCGCGTCAGCGCCAGCCAGCCGGGGAAATAGCCCTTGGGAAGATTGCGGCGGCGGGCGACGAGCCACGCGGTCATCATCAGCATCGCCCCCGTGAGCAATCCGGGGAGCACGCCCGCCATGAACAGGTCGCCGATCGAAACGCCGATACCCGAAGCGGCGGAATAGATGATCATGTTGTGCGATGGCGGAATCAGCAGGCCGACGATGGCGGCGGTCACCGTCACATTGACCGAATAGTCGAGCGGATAGCCCTTGTCCTTCATCAGGGGGACCATCGTCGAACCGATTGCGGAGGCGCTGGCGATCGCCGAGCCCGAGACCGCGCCGAACATCATCGACGCGCCGACATCGACCAGGCCGAGCCCGCCGCGAACCCGCCCCACAGCGGCATCGGCAACGCGCACCAGCCGTTCGGCAATGCCCGCACGGTACATGAGATCGCCCGCGAAAATGAAAAACGGGATCGCCATCAGGGTGAAGACGCTGATCCCCGCAGCCGTCCGCTGGACGGCCACGATCAGCGGAATGTCCATTACGGCGAAGCAGGCGATGGCGGACCCGAGCAGGGCAAAGCCGACCGGCACGCCGAGGATCAGCAGCGCGAAGAGCACCACGAAAAGAACCAGCAATTCCATCAGTCGTCTTCTTCGTCAGGTTCGAATGGGAGCCCGGTGAAGACCCGAGGCAAGGCGAACAGTGCCATGAGAAGGCCGGATACCGGCATCGGGAAATACGCCACCGAACGGCTGATCCCGAGCGATGCGATCACGTTACCGCGCACCGCCCAGCACAGCTGCGCGCCGAAGATGCACAGCACGATTCCCAGCAGGAAAATGACGAGCGCGACCATCCGCCGCACCGCTACCGCCCGGTCGCCCAGTCGTTCCTCCAGCAAGGTAATGCGGATATGGAACTCTTCGTAAACGCCCGCGGCGGTGACGAACATCACGTACCAGATCATCAGCACCAGCGATGCCTGTTCGGTCCACGACGGGCTCGATTGCAGGACGAACCGCCCGAATACCTGCCAGCCGACGATGATGGCCATCAGGACCAGGCCGACCGATCCCAGACGGACCAGCCATGCGGAAACGGTGCGCGCCATGTCAGCCCTCCCCCATCGCGACGATGCGATCGACCAGGGATTTCTGCGCCGGGGTAACGATGAACTGATCCCAGACGGGGCGCATCAGGTCGGCAAAGGGAGCCTTGTCGACCGGGTTCACCTTCACGTCCGACGACGCAATGATCTGCTTGGCCTCTGCAACGCGCATATCCCACAGACGCCGCATTTCGCCGACCGACTGCTTGGCGGCGCGCCGCACCAGCACGCGATCGTTTTCATTCAGCCTGTCCCAGCTCGCCTTGCTCATCACCAGCGCTTCGGGCGTAAGGAGGTGTTCGGTAAGGCTGAAATAGCTGATGGCTTCGTAGTGCCGCTCTCCGACCAGGGTCGGCCAGTTGTTTTCGGCGCCGTCGATGACCCCTTGCGTCAGGGCCTGATAAATCTCGCCGAAGGGTATCGGCACCGCGTTTGCGCCGAGCGCGTTGATCATCGCGACGTAGAGGTCCGATGGCGGCACGCGGAGCTTGAGTCCCGCCATATCCCGTGGATGCAGGATCGGGTTGCGCTTGTTGTAGAAACTGCGTGCGCCCGAATCGTAATAGCACAGGCCGATCAATCCATGCGGTGTGAGCGAGGCGAGGATTTCCTCGCCGACGTCGCTGTCGACCACCTGACGCATGTGCGCCACCGACTTGAAGATGAAAGGCAGACAGACCGGCAAGGTCAGCGGCTCGATGGAATTGAGCGGCGCGAAATTGACGCGCGTCAGATCGAGGCCACCGAAGCTGGTAATTTCCAGCGTGTCGGTCTCGCTGCCCAGCTGGCCGCCGGCGAAGATCTTTACGCCCAGGCGGCCTCCGGTCCATTCGGACAGCAGATCGCCCATGTATTTCACCGCCTGCACAGTCGGATAGTTTTGCGGATGCGCATCGGCTGCGGTCAGCACGCCGGCCAGTTTCGGCGCGCAACCCGCCAGGAGCCCGGTCGCACCGAGGCCGACGACACCCTTCAGGAAAATGCGCCGGTCGGAAGTTAGCCTGCCGGTCATGCGACGCCGTGCTCCTTCATCCACGCCAGCAGCATCTGCGGCCATAGCGACAATGTGCCGCGATCGATCCTGCGCATCCCGAAACCGTGGCCGCCTTCGGCAAACAGGTGCGTCTCGACTGCGACCCGTTTCGCCTTCAGGGCGTCGCGCATCGCCACAGTGTTCTGTACCGAGACCGCACTATCGTCTTCGGCATGCGCGAGGAAGAAGGGCGGCGCTTTGTCGGTGACATTGCGATCCGGCGAATGCGCGCTCTCGGCCGATGCCGGGGGCCGCTCTCCCAGCAACAGCCGCCGCGAACCGGCATGCGCCAGCGGTTCGCGCATCGAGATCACGGGATAGAGGAGCGCGGTGCAGGCCGGAGTGCAATCTTCCCGATCCGCACTATCGACCGGTGCATCGATGCTCACCGCGTTGACGGACGCTTCGGCAGCGACGTGCCCTCCGGCGGAAAAACCGATCATCGCGATGCGCGCGGGATCGAAGCCTAAACGACCGGAATGATGCCGGGCCAGCCGCACAGCGCGCTGCGCGTCGCGAGACGGCACATTTGCGCGATCCGCCCAGCCTTCGCCAGGCAGGCGATGGAACAGTACGAACGCGGTGAGGCCCTGTTCGGACGCCCAGCGAGCCGTCTCCAGCCCTTCCTTGTCGACGACGATATGCCTGTAGCCGCCGCCAGGAATGACGAGGAGCGCGCCGCCGTTCGGCTGCCGGGCGCGCACGACCAGCATGCGCGGGTTGGAGATGCCGCTCATCGCGCGGTCGCGGATGTTGCTATCGGTACTGCGCTCGACCACCCGCTCGATCCGGTTCGGATCGAGATCGCCGGGCGCACCTTTGGGCCAAAGCTCGATCGTCTCCGCCGCGCCTGGGAATTCCGCCTGGGACATCGCGCCGCCGGACGACGCGATTTCTGCCTTCGCGACACCGCTTCCGAACGCCGCCAGAGCCACACTGGTTGCAAGCAATGACCGGCGATCCAGACCCACTCTCTTCCTCTCCAACCGGCTTTTCACATTTTTTGGTAACCGGTGTCATTCGGCATTGCATTGGCGCTGCAAGCTTGTCAAGTTCGCCGGGAGAGGAGCAAATATGAAATTTTCCAGCACCCTGATCGGTCTCTTCGCCGGTGCCGCGCTATCGCTGGCCACGCCCACCGCCATGAGCGCGCAGCCGACCGACCCCACCAATGGCGGCGAGGGCGGTAAGGTCATCCGCGTCACCACGCTGGCCAAGGACGGACCGGGTTCTCTGGCCGAAGCATTGGCCGGTACGGGGCCGCGTATCATCGTGTTCGAGGTCGGCGGTGCGATCGATCTGGAACGATCGTCGCTGCGCATAGACCAGCCTTACGTCACGATTGCCGGCCAGACCGCGCCCTCCCCCGGCATCACCCTGCTGCGCGGCGGGATCGACGTGGCGACTCACGATGTGAAGATCAGCCATTTGCGCATCCTCACCGGGGTCGATGGTCAGGCCAAGCGCAGCGGATGGGAGGCGGATGCCTTTTCGACGATCGCCGCGCATGACGTGGTGATCGAAAACAACACCTTCATGTGGGCGATCGACGAGAACATGTCGGCGAGCGGACCGCGCTTCACCGGGGATACCGTCGCCGACTGGCGCGCGGGCACCAGCCACGACATCGTCTTTCGGCTCAATATCGCAGCCGAGGGCCTGGCCGATGCGAGCCACCCCAAGGGCGAGCATTCGAAGGGCTCTCTTATCCACGACAACGCGACCGGTATCGTGTTCGACCGCAATATCTGGGCGCATAATGTGGAGCGTTCCCCCCTGGTGAAGGGCGGCGCGCAGGTCCTGATGGTCAACAACTTCATCTACGATCCGATGCATCGGGCGGTGCATTACAATCTGATGGATCTCGAATGGGCCGGGCACGAACCGGTGACGGGTGAGATTACGGCCGTCGGCAACGTCATGCGCGGCGGCAACAGCACCGATCCAGACCTTCCCTTCCTGATGCTCGGCGGAGTAGGCGATCTGGCCTATTACGGTCGCGACAATGTCGCCGTCGATCGCCACGGGACCAAACTGCCCGATTTCGGCCGATACGGCGACACTGCGGCAAGGCTCGTCCCCGCGGACCAACCGCTCGCTTCGCTCGACGGGTACGACATCATGCCCTCGTCCGAGGTCGAGACGACGCTGCTCGCTACGGCGGGCGCCCGCCCCC
>Ga0207882_1000069_pt1 | contig 66917 bp, 62 predicted proteins | sample MalvirmetaMSP103_FD_184228 | JGI IMG/M metagenome (GOLD analysis project Ga0207882, IMG submission 184228) | Marine viral communities from the Deep Pacific Ocean - MSP-103 (SPAdes) | ecosystem: Environmental > Aquatic > Marine > Oceanic | place: Pacific Ocean | collected 2011-05-15 | reverse complement strand
GCCTTCCAGCTCAACACGCCAGTTCTGGTCAAAACGGTAGCCCAGACGACCAAACGCCGCCCAACCTTCCTTGACCTCAAACTCCCAGCCGTTGCCGGCCGCAGAATCCACGCCGTAAACGTCGTTGGCCTTGTGCCAACCCGCGTCTACCGCGCCATACCAGCCATTCGGCTCAGCCGAAGCCGCACCTGCGGCGAAAATGCCGGCTGCGGCGACGCTGGCGAGAAGTTTTACCTTCATGCTCATCCCTCTAAATTCTGATCGTCAAACTTGACAGTGTGCCCCTGCTTACACGGGCGGCTCCAAGCATCGAACGGGATTATGCTGTTCGAGTTCCGGAATTGACGCATCGGTGGCGCGACTGTGGCCCGATTTCAACACAAATCCCCATTTCGGGGCGCCAATCTCCTGCTAGGAGAGGCCATTCACCATTAGGGGAGACGCCCGGATGCGGCAGGAACTGGACGGAAGGGTGGCCATCGTCACCGGCGCGGGCGGCGGACTGGGCCGTTGCCATGCCCTGGCGCTGGCTGAACGGGGCGCAAAGGTTGTCATCAATGATCTTGGCGGTGCCCGCGACGGCACCGGCGGATCGCTGACCGCTGCCGAGGACGTGGTCAAGGAAATCGAGACCCTGGGCGGCGAGGCCATGGCCGACGGCGCCTCGGTCACCGACTATGCCGCCGTCGAGGCCATGGTGGCGCGGACCATGGAGCGCTGGGGCCGCGTCGATATTCTGGTCAACAACGCCGGCGTGCTGCGCGACAAGTCTTTTGCCAAGATGGATCTGGACGATTTCCGCTTTGTCGTGGACGTCCATCTGATGGGAGCGGTGAACTGCACCAAGGCTGTGTGGGAGATCATGCGCCTGCAGAACTATGGCCGCATCGTCATGACGACCTCCTCCTCCGGCCTGTACGGCAATTTCGGCCAGTCCAACTATGGTGCCGCCAAGATGGCACTGGTCGGGCTGATGCAAACCCTGTCGATCGAGGGCGCCAAGAACGATATCCGCGTAAACTGTCTGGCGCCCACGGCCCATACCCGTATGACCGAGGATCTGGGCGCGGCCCTGCCGCTGGATCAACTGGGGCCGGAACTGGTGTCGCCGGGGCTGGTGCATCTGGTCAGCGAGGACGCGCCCACCCGCTGTATCCTGGCCGCCGGGGCCGGCGGGTTCGAGCGCGCCTATGTGACCCTGACGCAGGGCATCCGTGCGACCGGCGCCGACGCCCGCGAACAGGTTGCGGCCCGTTTTGGCGATATCTCGGACCGTTCGGACGAGATAGTGCCGGAGATGGGTGCAGCCCAGGGCATGATCGAACTGGGCAAGCTGCAGAAAGCCTTGGGCGCCTGACGGCGCGCGCCTATGTTCGCCGCGCGGCGGCTCACGGCTTGAGGCGCCAAAAGCCTTGTCTTGACGTCGCGGCAGGCGCGTACAGATTTGGAATAACCCGCGCTCAAGCAGCGAGCCTCCGCGAGGCGAGCGATAGCGCCCTACAAAGAAGGAGCATCGCAGATGCGTGAAGCCGTCATCGTCTCGACCGCCCGCACCCCGATCGGTCGCGCCTATCGCGGGGCCTTCAACGACACCCAGGCGCAGCAACTTGGTGCCCATGCGGTGCGCCATGCGGTCGAACGCGCGGGCGTCGATCCCGCCGAGATTGAAGATGTGGTGATGGGCGCGGCCCTGCAGCAGGGCTCGACCTCGACCAATGTCGCGCGTCAGATCGCGCTGGCAGCCGGCCTTCCGTCCAGTGTCGCGGGCATGAGTCTGGACCGGCAGTGCGCCTCGGGCCTGATGGCCATCGCCACGGCGGCCAAGCAGGTGATGGTCGACGGCCAGACGGTCGCCGTCGGCGGCGGGCTGGAGAGCATTTCCCTCGTCCAGAACCAGCATATGAACCTCTACCGCTTCAAGGATGAGGCGCTCCTGAAACTGGCGCCGCACATCTATATGTCAATGCTGGAAACCGCCGAGGTGGTCGCCGACCGCTATGGCATTTCGCGCGAGGCTCAGGACGAGTACGCCCTGCAATCCCAGCAGCGCACCGCCGCGGCCCAGGCCGCCGGCTATCTGGACGCCGAGGTCGTGCCCATGACCACCACCATGCAGGTGATGGACAAGGCCACGGGCCAGACATCCTCGAAAGAAGTGACCCTCTCGAAGGACGAGGGCAACCGCCCGGAGACCACGCTGGAAGGCCTGTCATCGCTCAAGCCCGTGTTCGGCGGCGGCGAAAAGATCGAAGCGGGCCGCTTCATCACGGCCGGCAACGCCAGCCAGTTGTCGGACGGGGCCTCGGCCTCGGTCCTTATGGAGGCCAGGGACGCGGAAAAGCGCGGCCTGACGCCGCTCGGCCGCTACGTCGGCATGGCCGTGGCCGGCTGCGAGCCGGACGAAATGGGCATCGGGCCGGTGTTTGCCGTGCCGAAGCTGCTGAAGCGCCATGGCCTGACCGTCGATGACATCGGCATCTGGGAGTTGAACGAGGCCTTCGCCGTGCAGGTCCTGTACTGCCGCGACAAACTGGGCATTCCCAATGACCGGCTGAACGTCTCGGGCGGAGCCATCTCCATCGGCCACCCCTACGGCATGTCGGGCGCGCGCATGACGGGCCATGTGCTGATCGAGGGCAAGCGCCGCGGGGCCAAATACGGCGTCGTCACCATGTGCGTCGGCGGCGGCATGGGCGCGGCCGGCCTGTTCGAGATTTACTAGACCTCGGGCACCGGTTTCGCCCCGCCTGTCGGGATCGCTTGCAGGGTTGCGACGAACATGTCGCGCCACAGGGCGACGTCGGAATCGCGCACGACCTGCATCAGGGCCTGCCAGCGGTCCTTACGCTCGGCCAGCGGCATGGCCAGCGCGCGGCTGAGGGCGTCGGAAATTTCCTCGCGGCTGAAGGGATTGATCAGCAGGGCCTCGGTCATCTCCTCGGCGGCCCCGGCAAAGCGCGACAGGATCAGCACGCCCGGGTCTTCGGGGTCCTGTGCCGCGACATATTCCTTGGCGACCAGATTCATGCCGTCGCGCAGGGGCGTCACCAGGCCGACGCGGGCGGCGCGATAGATGCCGGCCAACTGGTCACGCCGGTAGGTGCGGTTCAGATAGCGAACCGGCTGCCAGTCGACATCGCCATAGGTGCCATTGACGTGCCCGGCCAGGCTGTCGAGACGGCTCCGGATGTCCTGATAGGCATCGACGTCGTCGCGGGACAGGGGCGTGACCTGCAACAGGAAGACCTTGCCGCGCTGTTCAGGCTTGTCCTTGAGGAACTGCTCATAGCCCAGCAGCCGCTGTTCCAGTCCCTTGGAATAGTCCAGCCGGTCGACCCCGACGATCATCGAGCGAAAGGCCGCCGACGCCGCCATCCGGTCATAGGTGCGGATGCCGAGCGCAGAGTTCCGCGCCTCGACGAAGGCATCGACGTCGATGCCGATCGGAAAGACGCCGGTCTGGACGGTCTTCCCGAAGGCCATCAGGGCATCATTGGGCAGAAGGCGGCCATGGATGCCGGGCTCTGACGCCACATAGTCCCGGAACAGGTCCAGCCACTCGCGGGTGTGAAAGCCCAGCAGGTCAAAGTCGAACAGCGATTCCACCAGCCGCCGGTGATAGGGCAGCGTCACCAGCAGTTGCCGTACCGGCCAGGGCGTGTGCAGGAAGAAGCCGATCCGGTTCTTGATGCCGCGCCGCCTGAGGTCCCGGGCCAGCGGGATCATGTGATAGTCGTGGATCCAGATCAGGTCGTCGGGCTGGATCAGCGGGGCCAGCGCCTCGGCGAACCGGTCATTGGTGCGCTCATAGCCCTCGCCGAACGACCGCTCATAGGCCGACAGGTCCACCCGGTGGTGAAACAGCGGCCACAGGGTCTTGTTGGCATAGCCGTTGTAATATTCGTCGACGTCCTGGGGCTCCAGATCGACGAGGGCGACGGTGACGCCGGCCCGGTCCTCGATCTGGGCCTTGGGTTTCCAGACCGGCGTGGTGTTGCCGGACCAGCCAAACCACAGGCCATCATACTTTCGCAGCGCCGCCGACAGGGCCATGGCCAGCCCGCCGGCCGAGCCCGCCGACGGGTCTGTGGGCGCCGAGACGCGGTTCGAGACGACGATCAGGCGGCTCATCGGACGTCCGTCCACGAACGGCTGAGCAGGATGGCGCAGTTGATAATACCGACCAGGGAATAGGTCTGGGGATAGTTGCCCCACAGCTCTCCGGACTCGACCGCGATATCCTCACTGAGCAAGCCGGCATGGGTTCTGCGGGCCAGCATTTCCTCGAAGATAGCTCGGGCCTCCTCGTCGCGACCGTTCTGATGCAGGGCCTCGATGAACCAGAAGGTGCAGAAGTTGAACGCCGTCTCGGGCTCGCCGAAGTCGTCGGGCTCGACATAGCGGAACAGGAAGGGACCCTTCTTCAGATCGCGCTCGATCACCTCAAAGGTGCGGGCCATGCGCCGGTCGTTGAGGGGCAGGAAGCCGACGTCGGTGAGTTGCAGCAGCGACGCATCCAGTTCTGTGCCGCCGAAGCTGGCGGCGAAATGGCCCTCCCCCTCCAGATAGGCCTCGGCCTCGATCCGTTCACGGATGATGCGCGCCTTGTCGGCCCAGTCGGCGGCGCGATCCTTGAGCTTCAGATGAAGCGCGGCCTTGGCCAGCCGGTCGCAGGCCGCCCAGCACATGACGGCGGAATAGGTGTGGACCCGGGCAAAGGTGCGGAACTCCCACAGGCCGGCATCGGGCTGGTCGTGCATCTCAAAGGCGCGCTGGCCGACCCGCTCGAGGGCGTGGAAGTCCTCCAGCGTGCCCGGCCGGATCATCCGCTGGTCGTAGAAGGCCTGCACCAGCGGCAGGACAATCTGTCCGTAGACATCGTGTTGCAGATGCTCGCGCGCCTGATTGCCGACGCGCACCGGCTTCATGCCGCGATAGCCCTCGACCGTCTCCGTGATCCGTTCGTCGATATTCTCTTCCAGGCCGACACCATAAACCGGCTGGACGTGGCCGCCGTCGGCCTGGTCGACCAGGTTGCGGAGATAGACGAGGTAGTTCTCGAGAATGTCGACGGCGCCGAGGCGGTTCAGTGCGCGCACGGTGTAATAGGCGTCGCGGATCCAGCAGTAGCGGTAGTCCCAGTTTCGGCCGCTGCCGGGGAATTCGGGCACGGAGGTGGTCAGGGCCGCGACGATGGCGCCGGTTTCCTCATAGGCGCACAGTTTCAGGGTGATGGCGGCGCGGATCACCGCCTCCTGCCAGTCGAGCGGCAGATAGAGTTTGCGCACCCACTCCTGCCAGTAGGCCACCGTGCGGTCCCGCGCGGCGATCAGTCCCGGGCCCACGTCCTGATCGTAGGCTTCGTCGGGCCCGAAGAAGAAGGCCATCGGCTTTTCGAGCCGGAACACCCGCTCATTGACGATATGGCTGACCGGGCAGTCGGTCGTCAGGCGGAAGGTGGCGCCGGTGCACAGATAGCGGATGTGATTGGAACCGCGGGTGCTGTCCGCCCTCCGCGCGCCCCAATCGGCGGCAGGCCTGAGACGGATGGCGATCCGGGGCGTCCCGGACAGGGGCCGGATCAGCCGGCCAAAGGCCAGCGGACGATAGGTGCGCTGCTGATGCGCATGGCGGGGGCAGAAGTCGATGATCTCGAGGGCCGAACCATCGACCGCATGGAGAATCGTGCGGAGAACCGGCGTGTTGCGCACATAGGCCTGCTCGGCGCTGACCTGATCCTCCAGCACAATGTCCCAGAAGCCGTGGTCGGGATCGCTGCCGTCCATCAGGGCCGAAAACAGCGGATCGCCGTCGACGCGCGGCGCGCAGGCCCAGACATAGCGCCCCTGACGATCGATCAGGGCACTGACGGCGCAGTTGCCGATGGGGGCGAGGTCGACGGAAGGCTTCATCGGGCGACCTCGGCCAGTTGCGTCAGCCAGTCGGTGACGGCGCGGGTGTCGGCCAGGCCATAGCGGGCGGCGCTGACCCAGCGGGGGTCGACCAGTATGCCAAAGCCACCGGCGGCCTCTGCGGCGCGAAAGGCGGCTTCATCCGTGCGATCGTCGCCGATCATGACGGGGCGGGCCCCGGCAAAGGGTGCCTCGGCGAGGAAGGCGGTCAGGGCCAGCCCCTTGTCCGCATCACCGCCCTTGAGCTCGACGACCATATGCCCCGGCTGGAGGTGCAGGCCGTGGTCCCGGGCCAGGGTGGTTGTGGCGTGACGGACACCCGCCGCCCGGTCGGGGGCGTTGCGATAGTGGACGGCGACGCCGACGCCCTTGTTCTCGATCTCCACGCCGTCGGCAATCTCGGCGCTCAGGGTCTGCGCCAGACCCTCGACCGCCAGAGCGACATCGGCCTCTGCGCCCTGCGTTTCGACCCGCCCGTCGGCCGAGCGGCGCTCCAGACCATGGACGCCTGCCACCGCGATCACGCGCCCCTCGAGGATGCGATCGACATCGGCGAGCGCGCGACCGCTCAGCACCGCCAGACGACCCTCCAGCGCCCCGGTCAAAGCGTCCAGCAGGCGCGAGCGACGCGGATCGGGGCCGACGTCCTCGGGCCGGGACTCGATCGGGGCCAGTACGCCATCGAGGTCCAGAAACAGGGCCAGCGGCCCCCGGTTCCGGAGCAGGGACGCGGGCGCCGGGGGCGGCGCGAGATCTCGGGGGTCGGTCGGGGCGATCACGGCAGTCATCAGGTCGGGTCGGATCTTTCTCATGGCAGGGGGCACCGCCGGGACGGGTGCCCGCACTCTCGGGGGGACCGTCCAACGGGGGAGGAAGACGGTCGGCTCGGGGTTGCGGTCCTGCTAACGCCCCGCTGCGGCAAAGGTTGTCGCCTAACTGCGATCCGGTCAAACCGTCGGGCGCCGGGATCGCCGGGACGGGGTCCGGCATTGTGCAACGCGGCGGGATGCGGCACATCCTGCGGCTTCCTCTCCGGCGGGCCGATGACGGCCGATCTGACGCGCGTGACATGACCCAGCCCCCCTTCGATGCCGACACCACCCAGGCCATTACCGATCACGCCAGGCGGGTCATCCGGCTGAACCGCGAGGCACTGGAGGCGCTGGAGGCCGGGCTGGACGACAGCGTGGCGCGCGCCTGTTCCGTGATCCTGTCGCGGCCCGGCTATCTGGTGGTGACCGGCATGGGCAAGTCCGGCCACATCGGCGGCAAGCTGGCCGCGACCCTGGCCTCGACCGGCACCAATGCCTTTTTCGTCCACCCGGCCGAGATGAGCCACGGCGACCTCGGCATGTTGCGCGATGACTGCACCCTGCTGGCCATTTCAAACTCGGGCGAGAGCCGCGAACTGCGGGATCCGCTGATCTTCTGCCAGCGGCGCGGCATTCCGGTGATCGGCATGACCCAGCGACCGCAGAGCTTCCTCGGCCGCAACAGTGCCGTCCTGCTGCAGCTGCCGCAGGTGGCCGAGGCCTGTCCGAACAATCTGGCGCCGACCACCTCGACCCTGATGACGCTGGCGCTGGGCGACGCCCTGGCCATGGTGCTGATGGAGCGGCGCGGGTTCTCGGCCGAGGCCTTTGGCCTGCATCACCCGGGCGGCAAGCTGGGCATGAGCCTGCAGAGTGTGCGCGACTGGATGGGCGACCGCCCGCGCAAGGTGGCCACGGTCACCCGCGACACGCCCTTTGCCGAGGTCATTTCCGCCATCACCGAGGGGATGAAGGGCGCCACCGCCGTGGTCGAGGCCGATGGACGCCTCGCCGGGATCGTCACCGACGGCGACGTGCGTCGCGCCTTTGGCCGCGAGCCGACCTCGCTGAAGGATCTGACCGCCGGCGACCTGATGAGCGCAAGCCCCAAACAGGTGTCGCCCGACGCCCGGATGAGCGACGCCGTCGACATCCTGACCCAGAACCGCATCTCGACCCTGCTGGTGGTCGAGGCCGACCGGCCGGTGGCCATTATCCACCTCGCCGAACTGATGCAGGCGGGCTACGTCTCCTGACATGACCCGAGTTTGTATCGACGGCTTCAACATCGGGATGGCCAAGGGCACGGGGATCGCCACCTATGGGCGCAACCTGCTGCGGAACCTTAACGACGCGGGGCTGGACACCCAGGTCCTGTACGGCCCCAACGCCGCCATCAGCAAGAAGCGGCCGATCCTGAACGAGATCGCCCTGATTGACGCCCACACACCGCGCGACCGGCCGCTGCAGCGCAAGGTCGAGACGCTGACGGCGCGGCTGGGCAAGACGGCGACGGCCATCGCCCCCAGCGACATGGTCATATGGCCCTCGCGCGGCGGCGGACGCCCTGTGGCCTCGGCGTACTGGAGTTCGCCCCGGCTGTTCTCGACCGCCAACCGGGCCTTTGCCGCAGACAGGGTGTTCACCCCCCTGAGCTTTCGCCCACACGAGACGGTGACGCAGCCCGATGTCATGCACTGGACTACCGTCCTGCCCTGTCAGGCGCGGGGCGTGCCCAACATCTATACGATCCACGACATGATCCCGCTGCGCCTGCCGCACACGACGCTGGACAACAAGCGGGCCTTCCTGGGCCTGTGCCGCCAGATCGCGAAAAAGGCCGACCGCATCGCCGTGGTGTCCGAGGCCACCAAGCGCGATGTCATCGACATTCTGGGCGTCGAGGAAGACCGGATCAGCGTCACCTGGCAGTCGGTGGGCATCCCGCCGCGCCTGCTGGCCAAGTCCGACGAGACGGTGGCCGCCGAACTGGCCAGCGTCCATCAGCTCGGCTGGAAGGGCTATTACCTCTATTTCGGGGCCATTGAGCCCAAGAAGAATCTGGGCCGGATCGTTGAGGCCTATCTGACCTCGGGCTCGACGCGGCCGCTGGTCGTCGTCGGTGGCCGCGCCTGGCTGGACGAGGACGAGACGGCCCTGATGCATCAGGTCCGCCGCACCAAGAAGGCGCGCGAGAAGCGCATCCGCCTGTATGACTTCCTGCCGTTCTCGCTGCTGGTCGATCTGATCCGGGGGGCGCGCGGGACCCTGTTCCCGTCCATCTATGAGGGGTTCGGCCTGCCGGTGCTGGAGTCGATGGCACTCGGCACGCCGGTGGTGACCTCGACGGCGGCCTCCCTGCCCGAGGTTGCGGGCGATGCGGCCCTGATGGCCGACCCCTATGATACTGCGGCCATTTCGGCCCTGATCCGGGCGCTGGATGCCGACGACGATCTGGCCGCCGACCTGTCGGCGCGGGGTCTGGTTCAGGCGCAGACCTTCAGCCCCGAGGCCTATCAGGCACGCCTGAGCGCGCTTTACGCCCGGGTGGCCTGAGGGCATGGCCCGCACCGTCCTGTTCGATGCCGGGCGCCTGCTCCAGCGCAGCGGGCGCACCACACCCACGGGGGTGGACCGGGTCTGCCTCGCCTATGCCGAATGGTTGATGGGGCATCCCGATGTGCGCTTCGTCCCGGTCCGCAGCCGGGGCGATCACCTGACGGCGCTGGACCGGAAATGGTTCGGTGAGCTGGCGGCCTCGCTGCGCGAGCGCTGGACCGGGAATGGCGAGGGCGAGGCCGAGCGGACCCTGACCGACCTGCTGGCCCGTCCGCGCGGCGCACGCTCGCACTCTGGCCCCGTCAGCCGCGAGCGGGAGCCCCGACGGCAGGCGATGACGCGGCTGTTGATGTCGCGCGCCCTTCCCGAGGTCAGCCGGGGCACCCTGTACGTCAATGTCGGCCACAGCGGCCTGACCCGTCCGCGCCTGTTGTCGAAGCTGGCCGAGGACGGGGCCCGGTCGGTGCTGATGGTGCATGACCTGATCCCGATCACCCATCCGGAATATTGCCGCCCGGGCGAGGGCGCACGGCATCGCACGCGCATGCGGCTGGCCCTGAAACAGGGGTCGGTGCTGGTGGTGAACTCCGACACCACCGCCGATGTGCTCAAGGCGTTCGCCGAGCGGGAGGGGCTGGCGACACCGACCGTCGTTGTCGCCCATCTGGGTCTGGAACCGCCCTTTATCGAGCCCGGCTGGCGGCCGGCAGAGCGGCCGTATTTCGTGCATGTCGGCACGGTCGAGGCGCGCAAGAACCTGACCTTCCTGCTGACCCTGTGGCGGCGTCTGGAAGAGCTGAGGGGCGCGGAAACCCCGGCCCTCGTCCTGATCGGCCGAAACGGCTGGGAGAATGAGTCCGTCATGGATCATCTGGAGCGGTCGCCGCCGCTTCAGGGGCTGGTGCATCAGGCCTCGGAACTGCCGGACGCGGCCCTGTCCCGCCTGATGCGGGCCTCGCGCGGGGTCGTGGCTCCTTCGGCGGTCGAGGGGTTCGACCTGCCCGCGGTCGAGGCCATGGCCCTGGGTGTGCCGCTGATCGCCTCGGATATTGCCGCGCACCGCGAGCTGGTGCCCAAGGCGAAACTGGTCGACCCGCTGGACGGACCCGGCTGGCTGAAGGCGCTGGACCGGGCCGCGCGCGGGGACATGCAGCCCCCGCCCTACAAGCCGCCGAGCTGGCGCACCCACTTCCGGATCGTGGCCGAGGCGCTGGCGATGAAGCCGGGCATCTGACAAGGGCCGGTCCTGTCTGCGACTGGCGCCTCCCCTGAAAGGCCGGTAAGTCAGACGCATGGCCCGACGTCTTGCCCTCCCTGCCCTGTTGACCGCTCTGGCGATGGCTGGATGCTCGACCCTGCCGGTCGAGGGACCGTCGGCGCGCGATGTGACCGGACAGGCCGGCGACCAGACCTATGCCCTGGTCGAGCTGGATGCCGGCGTCAGCCAGATGCTCAGGGCCATGCCGACCGAGGCGACCGCGTCGCTGGCCGGAGCTGAAAGCACGGCCCCGCTCGACCGGATCGGGGTAGGCGATACGCTGTCGATCTCGATCTATGAACCCAGCGGGGCCCTGTTCGGCGCACGCGGCGGCGGCGGCACGGTGCAGGGCGCCAGCCAGACCCTTCCCCCGGCCGTCGTCGCCGACAGCGGCACCGTCCAGATCCCCTTTGCCGGGGCCGTCGCGGTCGAAGGCCTGACCGTCGCCGAGGCCGGGGCCGCCGTGCGCCGCGCCCTGATCGGACGGGTCGGTAATCCGCAGGTCACGGTCACGCGCGCCGAAGCCCCCTCGACCGGGGTGACGGTACTGGGCGAGGTCCGCACGCCGGGCCGGGTGCCCCTGTCGGTCAGCCGCGACCGCCTGCTGGATGTGATCGCCGCCAGCGGCGGGCCGTCACGCAGCCCCGAGGAGATCGAGGTGGTCGTCAGCCGGGGCCAGGCCAGCTGGCGCGCGCCCTGGACGGCCGTGACGACCCGCTTCGACCAGAATGTGCGGCTGGCACCCGGCGACCGGGTCAGTCTGGAGTACCGGCCGCGCCGCTACAGCGTCATGGGCGCGCTGGGGGCGGTGTCGCAGGCCGAGATGGGACCGGGACCGCTGACGCTTGCGGCGGCGCTGGCCCGCGCCGGGGGGCCGAACCCGGACACCGCCGATGCCCGGTCGGTCCTGGTATTCCGCTTTGAAAGCCCGGAGGCCGCTCGCGCCCTGGGTCTGAGCCAGTCGGCCAGCCCGCGCGGGGTGCCGGTCGTCTATCGGCTCGACCTGTCGGGGCCGTACGGGATGTTCGTCGCCTCGGACTTCGAGATCCGGCCCGACGATCTGGTGTTTGTGCCGCGCGCCGGATCGACCGAGCTGCGCGAGTTCTTTGAACTGGTCCAGAGCGTGACGCGGGTGGTCTATGACGTCTCGGTCACCAGCGCCCTCAACCTTGACTAACAGGTCTGCGACCGCGCGGCTGGCGGCGCTGAGGGCGTCGGCGCTGGCGGTCTATCGGGCCCATGAGCTGCCGACGAAGGCCGGCTTTTACCGCAAGGGGCCGCGCGCCCGGCGCTGGACCCGGCTGGCCGATGATCTGGATGCCGAGGCCCGCTGGGCCCTGATCCGGGCCCATCCCGCCGACAGCGGATGGCGCTACCTCGATCGGGACCGGCTGGGCGAACAGCATGGGAAGACCGAGGTCCGGGAGGCCTCGCGCATCCTTCAGGCCTGTGCGCGACTGGAGCAGGCTCTGGACACAGCTGACGGGGATGTGGAGGCCCTGATCGGCCTCGCCCTGTCGCTTCCGGCCGACTAGGGGGCGACCTCGGCCGCGGCCATGGCCCAGGCGCGCAGCTCGGCCATGCCGGTGCCCTTTTCCGATGAGGTCAGGGCCACGTGCGGATAGGCGGCGGGGCGTTTGGCGATGGCCTTGAGCGTTTCGGCAACGCGCTTTTCGCCCTCGCCCGACTTCAGCTTGTCGGCCTTGGTCAGGACGATCTGGTAGCTGACCGCCGCCAGATCCAGGGCGTCGAGCGCCTCGGTATCGACGGCCTTCAGCCCGTGGCGCGCATCGATCAGGAGATAGACCCGCTTCAGCGTCACCCGGCCGCGCAGGTAATCCCGGCCGAGGTTCTGGAACCGCTTGACCTCGCCCTTGGACGCCTTGGCCCAGCCATAGCCCGGCAGGTCGACCAGACGCATGCGCCCGTCCAGCTCGAAGAAATTGACCTCGCGCGTGCGGCCCGGCTCGTTCGAGGCGCGGGCCAGACCCTTCATGCCGACCAGGGCATTGATCAGGCTGGACTTGCCGACGTTGGAGCGCCCGGCGAAGGCGATCTCGGGCCAGTCGGGCGGCGGCAGTTGCTCGATCTTGGCGCAGCCCATGATGAAGGTGGCGGGCCGCGCGAACAGCACCCGCGCGGCCTCCAGCTCTTCCTCGGTGAAGTCGGTCACGCGGCCTTCTTCTTGAGGTAGCGATCGATGAAGCTGTCGATCGGGTTCTCGGCCTTGAAGCGGTGCATGATGATGTACTGCTGCAGGATCGACAGGATGTTGTTCCACGCCCAGTAGACCAGCAGGCCGGCCGCGAACGGCGCCATGATGAAGGTGAAGACGAACGGCAGGAAGGCAAAGATCTTGCGCTGCATCGGGTCGGGCGGCGGCGGGTTCATGGCCATCTGCAGCCACATGGTCAGGCCGTAGAAGATCGGCAGGATGCCGAGGCCCAGCGTGCCCACCAGCAGACCCCCCAGCAGGGGCAGGCTGCCCGGATCCCACGGGATCAGGCCGAACAGGTTCCAGATGTTGGACGGATCGCGCGCCGACAGATCCTGCAGCCAGCCGAAGAAGGGCGCGTGGCGCATCTCGATGGTGACGAACAGCACCTTATAGAGGGCATAGAAGACCGGGATCTGGATCAGGATCGGGATACAGCCCGCCAGCGGATTGATCTTCTCGCGCTGATACAGCGCCATGGTTTCCTGCTGCTGCTTCTGCACGTCGCCTTCGTGCTTCTTCTTGATCTCCTCCATCTTGGGCTGGAGCTTGCGCATCTTGGACATGCTCTCATAGGCCTTGTTGGCCAGCGGGAACATGACCAGCTTGACGACCACGGTCAGGGCCAGGATGGCCAGTCCGAAATTGCCCAGCACGCCATAGAAGAAGTCGACGATCAGGAAGATCGGGCGGGTCAGGAAGAACAGGAAGCCCCAGTCGATCGCATAGATGAAGCGCGGCAGGTCCAGCTGCTCCTCATAGCTCTTGAGGATTTCGTTGCGCTTGGCGCCGGCGAACAGGTGGCGGGTCTCGGTGATCTGACGGCCCGCCTGGATGGTCACGGCCTCGCCCAGCATATTGGCCTGCATGGACGTGACATTGCCCTGCTCGCGGGTGCGGAACTCGGCCTCGATGGACTCACCCTGATCCGGGATCAGCGCGGCCAGCCAGAATTTGTCGGTGATGCCCAGCCAGCCGCCGGTCGATTCCTTGCGGATCGGAGGCTTCTTGGCCCAGTCCTTGTATTTGTGCTGTTCGGTCGAATAGCCGCCGTTCTCGCCAAAGGTGCCGATGGCGCCCTCGTGCGAGATCATTTCGCGGCCCAGCGTCGGCGGCACGCCCTGACGGCGGACCGAGCCATACGGCGCGACGGTGATCGGCTGGGCACTGAAGTTGGCGACGGTGTCGGTGACCGTGAACAGATATTGCTCATCCACCGAGATGACGCGGGTAAAGCGCAGACCCTGACCATTGTCCCAGGTCAGGGTGACGGGCGTCGTCGGCGTCAGGGTTTCGCCCGAGGTCAGACGCCAGGGCGTGTTCAGCCCGGGAACGCCGCCGGCGACGTTGGTGCCCAGCCAGCCGAACTGGGCGAAATAGGCATATTCCATGCCCTGCGGCCGGAACAGCTCGACCGGCTGGTCCGAGCCCAGCGTCTGGTCGTAGCCCAGCAGAAACAGGTCATCGATCTTGCCGCCTTCCAGCGACAGGGAGCCCTTCAGCGTATCGGTCTCGATGGCCACGCGGCTGGCGCCGGCGAGGGCCGCCTGACGGTCGGTGATGAAGACGGGCGGGTTGGCCGGGATGTCGCCAGAGTCGGTCGGCAGGGCGACGCCCGGCTGGCTCTGCTCTGCCACGGTTTCGCGCTGGGCATCCAAGGCCGCCTTGCGCTGATCCGCCTGGGGCTGGAGCACAAAGGCCTGATAGGCGAACAGGAAAATCACCGTGACCACGATGAAGATGATCGTGTTCCGATTGTTGTCGAGGTTCATAGATCGGCAGTCCTGGCCTGGTCTGGCGGAGAATTCAGGGCGCAGGCGAGGCCGAAGGCCCGACGGGCGCATCCGGCCGCGGCGGGCGCGGGGTCGCGAGCCTTGTAAGGGCCCATTTCACATCGTCAAGCAAACGTGGCCATGCACGGTCCACCGTGCCCATGCGCGCAATCAGCACATAGTCGGATCCAGGCCGTCCCAGTTCGGGGATCAAAAGGCGCGCCGCCTCGCGCAGACGGCGTTTCGCGCGGTTGCGGATCACGGCCCCGCCGACCTTGCGCGTCGCCGTAAAGCCCACACCGATCAGCGGGTCGCCGTCGCCCCGGTCGCGTCTCTGCACCACGACGCCACCCCGGGCTTCAGACATGCCTTTCGCGGCCGCCAGAAACTGGGGCCGCGAAGTAAGGCGTTCAATGCGGGTCATGGCCACATGGTCTCTCCGGACGGAGAGACCCGACGCATCAGGCGGTCAGGCGCTTACGGCCCTTGGCGCGACGGCGCTGAACGATCTTCTGACCGTTCTTCGTGGCCATCCGCGAACGGAAACCGTGACGGCGCTTGCGTACGAGTCGCGACGGCTGATAGGTCCGCTTCACGGTCGGCTCCATATATCTAGCAGTGACGCGGCAGACTTGATGGCGTCCACCGCAGGAGGGCGGGCGTATAAGACCCCGGGGCGCGGGTGTCAACGCCGTCGGCGTGCTACCGGGCCCCAGAAAGAGACCGTGGAGCCATGACTGAGCCCCGAATTCCTGCTGATCCCGAGGCCGTGCCGGGGATGGATTCCGCCCTTCCACCGGTGGCCGAGGCGGCGGTGAGCAGTCACACACCCCGCTCGGCTCGCGACTGGGCCCTGCGCCTGTCGCCCATCCTGGCGCTGGCGGCGCTGGTCATTCTGGCCTTTGCCATGGGCTGGAACAAGTATCTGTCGATGGAGATGCTGCGCGAGCACGGGCTGAATCTTCAGGCCTTTGCCGCCGAGCAATTCCTGCTGGCGCTGATCATCTTCATCGCCGTCTATGCCCTGGCCACCGCCAGCACCATTCCGGGCCCGGTGTTCCTGACGCTGCTGGGGGGCATGATGTTCGGGCCGCTGGTCGGGGCGCTGGCCCAGGCCACCGGGGCGACGCTGGGCTCGATCGCCATCTATATGCTGTACCGCAGCGCCATCGGCACCTGGCTGCGCGCCAAATTCGAGGCGGATGCAGGCATGATGCACAAGATCGCCACCGGCATCGACCGCAATGCCTTTGTCACCCTGTTGACCCTGCGCCTGATCCCCAGTGTGCCGTTCGTGCTGATCAATGCCACGGCCGGCATGGTCGCCGCCCCGCTGCGCCCCTATATCGCTGCGACCTTTCTGGGCCTGTTGCCCTCGACCTACATCTACACCTGGATCGGATCGGGGCTGGGCGACCTGTTGCAGCAGGGGGTTCAGCCGGACCTGAACATGCTGGTCTCGAAATTCTTCTGGCCTCTGATGGGGGTGGCCTTTCTGTCGATCCTCCTGCCGCTGATGATCAAGGGCGGTCAGGCGTGGTACAAGCGTCGCCAGAAGAGGATGGCATGACGGCGACCGCGGACCGGGTCTATCGCTGGGCGGTGAAGCCCCTGACGGCGCTCAGGGCCCGGGCCGACGCGACACCCGCGGCCGCCTCCGGCGCGCGTGTCATCTCGGGTCTGGCCTTCCGCCTGCTGCTGCTGACCGTGATCTTCACCTTTGCCGTCGGCGCCCTGATCATCGTGCCCAATGCCGCCAGCTTCCATGAGCGCTGGCTGCGCGACCGGCTGCAGGCGGCAGAGCTGGCCTCCACGGCGGTCGAGGCCCTGCCCTACAGTATGGTCGACGATGAGGTGGCCGAGCAGTTGATGACCATCGGCGGCGTTCAGGCCGTGGTGGTCGGGGATCAGGGCGTGCGCCGCCTGTTGCTGCAGGCGCCCAATCTGCCGCGCACGCCCGACGTCATCGACCTGAGGGGACGGGGCACCTGGGCGCGGGTGGTCGAGCCGTGGCGCACCCTGTTCGGCCACCCCGACCGGTCGATCCGGGTGCAGGCCCGGCCCCGCTATCGCTCGGGCGACTATGTGGAAATCCTCGCCCCGGCCGAGCCGCTGAAGCAGGAGCTGCGCGCCACCCTGGTCAACAGCCTGATCACCGCCGTTCTGGTCGCGGGACTGGCGGGTCTGATGCTGTATGCGGCGCTGGCGGTGCTGGTGCTGCGGCCGCTAAACCGGGTGACCCGCTCGATCGAGCGCTTTGCCGGCGACCCCGAATCCGACCCCGAGACCCCGTCCAACCGCCGCGACGAGATCGGTCAGGTCGAGCGCGAACTGGCCCGCATGCAGGGCGAGGTGCGGCTGGCGCTGCGGTCCCGCGCTCGTCTGGCGGCGCTCGGCGAGGCGGTGGCCAAGATCAACCACGACCTCAGAAACATGCTGAGCGCCGCCCAGATCGCCTCGGACCGGATGGCCGATTCCGCCGATCCGGCGGTGGCGCGGGCCCTGCCCCGTCTCGAGCGGGCGCTGGGCCGGGCCACGGCCCTGACGCGCAATGTGCTGGACTATGGCAAGACCGAAGAGCCCGAACCCCAGCTGCGCCGCGTGCCGCTGGGGCCCGCCGTCACCGCCGCCGCCCAGGATGCCGGGCTGGAGCACAGCGACGTCAAACTGGTCCGCGCCCTGCCCGCCCGTCTGGCCGTGACCGCCGATCCGGACCAGCTGCACCGCATCCTCGTCAATCTGATGCGGAATGCCCGTCAGGCCCTGAGCGACACGCCCGAGGCTGTCAGCGGTACCCGCCCGCCGCGCCTCAAGATCGCCGCCGAAGCCCGGGGCACCCGTGTCCACATCCGGCTGGAAGACAATGGCCCGGGCATCCCCCCGCGCGTCGAGGAGCGGCTGTTCCAGGCCTTTGTCACGGGCGCCGGGCGGGAGGGGTCGGGTCTGGGACTGACCATTTCGCGTGAGCTGGCCGAGGCCCAGGGCGGGACGCTGCGGCTGGTGTCGACCGGACCGCAGGGCACGGTTTTCGAACTGGTGCTGAACGCCTGAGCCTCCATGAGGAAACTTTCACAGGCTTGACCGTTTCCGATGGCGTATGAGTGTTCCTTCGGAGGACCCTATGATTACGCTTGTGACCCTTTCTGCCGTCCTGATGCTGGGCAACCCCGTTCTGCAAGACCCCGCTCGCCCGCCGGCGCAGGACCCCGTCGCCGAACAGGATACGGGCAATGACGAAACCCAACGTCTGAATGCCCGGGTGCTGACCCAGCTTGAGGGCGCCGACGCCATCGAGGCCCAGGGCCGCGCCGCCTATGAAGCGGCCGTCGCTGAACGCGCGGCGCGGATTGCCGAAATCGAGGCCGAGGCCGCGCGCGAACGGGCCGCCTATGAGACCCGCATGGCCGAATACCGCGCCGAGGTGGCCGCAGCCGAAGCCCGCCAGGCCCGCTGGCGCGATCAGGTCGCGGCCTGCGAACGCGGAAACCGGGCCGCCTGCGCGGGTAACTGACGACAGATCGATTGCTGCCCCCGTATTGATGCCCTCGTGTAGCCGTGACAGCCTCCGTCTCCGGACGGTGGGGGGATACAACATGGCACAGCGGGGCGGACCCTGGACCTCGCGTCGGGGGGTGCTGATCGGCGCAGGACTGGCCGCCTCGCTGCCCGGCTTGGCCATCGGTCGTGATCGGGGGCCTCCGCGCGCGCAAACTCGCCATGGCCCGGTGCAAGGATTTGTGGATGACGGCGCACGCGCCTTCCTCGGCATCCCCTACGGCGCCGATACCGGCCCCCGGCGGTTCGCCCCGCCGGTCCCGCCCGCGCCCTGGACCCCACCGTTTGAGGCCACCGCCTATGGCCCCTCTGCCCCCCAGCGGGCCGAGGCCGGGGCAACCTCTGAGGACTGCCTGCGCCTGAATGTCTGGACGCCGGCCCGCGTCGAGCAACCGCGCCCGGTCGTCGTCTATATCCACGGCGGCGCCTATGCGACCGGCTCTGGCTCCAGCCCCCTCACGAGCGGCGCGCGGCTGGCGCGGCGGCAGGGTCTGGTGGTGGTGACGCTGAACCACCGGCTGAACGCGCTGGGATATGGCTATCTGGCGCGTCTGGCGGAGGCCCACGGCATCCCCGGCTTTGAAGACAGCGGCAATCTGGGCCAGCTGGATCTGGTGCTGGCGCTGGAATGGGTGCGCGACAGTATCGCGGCCTTTGGCGGAGACCCGTCACGCGTGACCCTGATCGGGCAGTCCGGCGGCGGGGCCAAGATCGCCACCCTGATGGCCATGCCGCAGGCGCGGGGCCTGTTCCACCGGGTCATGACCATGAGCGGCCAGCAGGTCACCGCCTCGGGCCCACTGAACGCCACCCGCCGGGCGGAGGTCTGGCTGGACGCGCTGGGCCTCGCGCCCGGCCAGATCGGCCAGCTGCGCACCCTGCCGGTCGAGCGCCTTATCGAGGCGACCCGGGCCGAGGATCCGATCCTGGGCGGCAGTCTTTATTTCGGGCCGGTGCTGGATGACCGGGTGCTGACCCGCCACCCCTTCTATCCCGATGCCCCTGCCCTCTCGGCCGACATTCCGATGATCATCGGCAATACCCGCGAGGAGACGCTGGCGTTTCTGGGCAATGACCCGGCCAATCGCGACCTGACGTGGGACAGCCTGCCCGCGCGGCTGACGCCCTCGCAGATGCGCATCGATGTGGCGCCGGAACAGGTGATCGCCTTTTACCGCGACCTCTATCCGCAGATGTCGCCGGATGAGGTGCTGATCCGGGCCACCACCGCTGGCCGGTCCTGGCGCGCCGCGGTGATCGAGGCCGAGGAACGCGCGCGGCAGGGCAGCCCGGCCCGGGTCTATCAGCTGGACTGGCCCGCCCGCCTGCCGGATGGCCGGAGCGGGGCCTTTCACACATCGGACATTCCGTTGGTGTTCGACACCCTGGCCGCCGAGGAATCGGGCGTCATCGGGCCACAGGCACAGGACATGGCCGACCGGATGAGCGGCTTCGTCGCCCGCTATGCCGCGACCGGCGATCCCAATGGCGCCGGCCTGCCGGACTGGACGCCGTATTCGCTGGCGCGCCGCGAGACCCTGATCCTGGACCGGCCGCCCCGGATGGAGAACGACCCCCGCGGCACCGAACGCGCCTGGTTCGGCCGCATCCCCTACATCCAGCCGGGGACCTAGGCGCGCGCCAGCCAGCTCGGGACCGTGGAGCGGTTCAACACAGTGATTGAAGGAAAATGGCGCACCCGGAGCGATTCGAACGCCCGACCCCCAGATTCGTAGTCTGGTGCTCTATCCAGCTGAGCTACGGGTGCGGATCTGACCCTTGCGGGGCAGGGGCGGTTCTCTAGCCCCTCGGTTTCATCGGCGCAAGACCTGTGAGCCCCTGAAACGACGAGAATCTGACCGGCGGGCAAGTCATCGTCGAACGGCGGGCCAAAATGGGCTAGGCCGGATCGAACTCCCCGCAATGTCGCAACGGACCTGTCCCTGTTCATGCCTGTGTCGAACCTCCTGCGCCCCCTGTTTGCCGTCGCCCTGCCTGGCCTGCTGCTGCTCGGGGCCGCCTGTGCGATGCAGCCGGAGGCCCGCCCGGTCGACGCGGCGCCACCGGTCGCACACGAGGCGCCAATGGCGGTCGGCCCCTTTGTCTCGGCGGCTAATCCGCATGCGGTGGCGGCCGGTATGGCGGTGCTGGACCGGGGCGGCACGGCGGCCGATGCGGCGGTGGCGGTGCAGGCGGTTCTGGGCCTGGTCGAGCCGCAGTCGTCGGGGCTCGGTGGCGGCGCCTTCATGATGTGGTTCGACGCCGAAAGCGGGGCGGTCACTGTCTATGACGGGCGCGAGACGGCGCCGGCGGCCGCCACGCCCGAGCTGTTCTGGCAGGACGGCAAGCCGCTGGGCTTTGCCGACGCCGTCATGTCGGGGCGCTCGACCGGCGTGCCGGGGGCGGTGGCCATGCTGGGTCTGGCGCACGAGCGGCACGGCCGGCTGTCCTGGGCGGATCTGTTCGGCGAGGCCGAGCGGCTGGCCGAGGACGGGTTCGAGATCAGCCCCCGGCTGGGCGGCTTCATCGCCTCGACGCGCGGACAGGCCCGCAGCGACTGGGCCAATGCCTATTTCACCGGCGCCGACGGGGAACGCGTCGAAACGGGCGATGTGCTGACCAATCCGGCCTATGCCGAAACGGTGCGCGTGCTGGCTGCCGACGGGCCGCGCGCCCTGTATGAGGGCCCGCTCGCCGAGGGGATTGTCGAAACGGTCGCCGAAGCCCCGCGCCCCGGGGCCCTGACGCTGGAAGATATGGCCGGCTATCAGCCGAAGGTGCGCGAGGCCCTGTGCCGCCCCTACCGGATCTATGTGGTCTGTGTGCCGCCGCCGCCGTCCAGCGGGGTGTCCCTGCTGCAGCTGCTGGCCATGGCCGAGCATGTGCCGGCGGTGTCGGCCGGGCCGGAGGATGCCGGCGCCTGGGTGGCCTTCGCCCGGCTGCAGCGGCTGATGTACGCTGACCGGGATCGCTATGTGGCCGATGCGGATTTCGTCTATGTACCGGTCGCGGGCCTGCTGGACCCGGGCTATGTCGCCGAACGCGCCGCCCTGGTACCCGGCCTGACCGGCGCGGCAGAAGCCGGGAGCCCGCCCGGCATTGTCGCTGTCGGAACCGATGCCACGACCGAGCCCACGGGCACCTCGCACTTCTTCATCGTCGACCAGTGGGGCAATGCCGTCAGCATGACGACCACGGTCGAGAGCGTGTTCGGATCGGGCCGGATGAGCGGGGGCTTCTTCCTGAACAACCAGCTGACCGATTTCTCTTTCGTGCCCGTCGATGATCTGGGGCGCCCGGTGGCCAATGCCGTGGCGGGCGGCAAGCGGCCCCGGTCCTCGATGTCGCCGGTGCTGATCTTTGACCGCGAGGGGCGGCTGGTCGGGGGGCTGGGCTCACCTGGCGGGTCGTCGATCCTGGCCTATAATGCCAAGGCGCTGATCGGGACCCTCGACTGGGGCCTGGGCGTGCAGGACGCCTTTGACCTGCCCAATCTGGTGGCGCGCGGGACGGGGCTGGGGGCGGACACCGAGCGGTTCTCGCCCGAGCTTCAGGCGGCCTTGATGGAGCGGGACCTGCGATTGCGGTCCAACGCCAGCGAGAATTCGGGGCTGCACGGCGGCCTGTGGCGTCTGGGGCCGGACGGCTGGGCCTGGGACGGCGGGGCCGACGATCGCCGCGAGGGCGTGGTCGCAACCCGCTAGAGCGTCACCAGTCGGGCTTGATCGAGAACTGGAAGGCCACCATGCCTTCGGTGACATCGGCCTCGATGCTGTCGCTCATGTCGCGCATGCCGCCGGGCTCGATCTCGCGATAGACCAGACCGACCGAGCTGTGGACGTCGCCGCGGCGATAGGCGACCCCGATCGAGGCATCGCCAAGGAAGGCGCCGGAGTCGTGGCTGTAGCCCGAGCGGGCATAGTTGCCGTCGCGCGTCCGAGCGAAATTATAGCCTACGGCGCGGCCGGAACCGGCGGCGAACAGATACCAGCGGGCCCGGTCGCCAAAGACCTCCTGCCCCTCGGGTACCATGCGTTCGACATCCGAGCCGATCGACAGGGTCGCCCCGGCCTCGGCCACGGGGCCCAGGGGCGTCAGGCCGACACCGGCGTGCGGGGTCAGGGTCACCTCGAGGCCGGAAGCGGTATAGCCGAGCGTGGACGGCCAGCCCCGGCGATAGCTGAGGCCATAACGTTCGTCCTCGACCGCGACCGCATCGCCGGCGCCCGGCGGCAGCGGCCCGCCATCTGCGCGACGCAGGGTGCCGACGCTGTCGACCCTGAGGCTCTCGGTATAGGCATCCGTCTCGCGCCAGACCTCGCGGCTGGTCGCCACCCAGGGCGAGCCGCGCTCGATCTCCAGTGGCCGGACGTCGACAGACCGACTGTCGGGCACATAGACAGGACCGGCGACGGTTTGGGTCCGGGCCGTATAGGTGGTGTCCGCATTGAGGCGCGAGGTTATTTCGCGGTCACGACGCTGGGCTTCCCAGCTGTCTTCCCACGGGTCTGCAGAGTTGAGTGACGCCGTCGTCGACGGGCCCGCCTGTGCAAAGGCAGCTCCCCCGAAACCGGTGGCCAGGACACACCCGACCAGTATGGACGTCGATCGCTTCACAGGCCCCTCACCGTGCCCTTACGCAGCGTTACGCGCTTGAGCATGCTACATTCGCCCGCGTCCGACAAATGACTTTTCGGCGACGCGGCTCCGATCCCCTAACGGATCGGGATGGCTCCGCGTTCCCTCTCGCCGGGGCCTTGCCCTACTGGCAGGCCAGACACTCGTCATAATCGGTGCGCGCCACTGAGAACAAATCAGGCTGGTTCGGATCGATTTCGGCCTCGGCCTTGTCCTCCGAGCCGGCGAACGATGCCCGCTGCACCGACTTGGACCGCAGGTAATAGAGCGACTTCAGACCCCGCTCCCACGCCGACCAGTGCAGCATGTGCAGATCCCATTTCTCGACGTCGCCGGGAATGAACAGATTGACCGACTGCGCCTGGCAGACCTCCGGCGTGCGGTCGGCGGCCAGCTCGACCACCCAGCGCTGATCCAGTTCAAAGGCGGTCTTGAAGATGGCTTTCTCGTCGTCGGTCAGCTCGTCCAGATGCTGGACCGAGCCTTCATTCTCGAGGATCGAATTCCAGATGGCGTCGGTGTTGAGCCCCTTGGCCTCGAGGATTTCCTCCAGATAGGGGTTCTTGACCGCGAACGAGCCCGACAGGGTCTTGTGCGTATAGATGTTGGCCGGGATCGGCTCGATGCCCGCCGAGGTACCGCCGCAGATGATCGAGATCGAGGCCGTGGGGGCGATGGCCAGCTTGTGCGAGAAGCGCTCCATGATGCCGCGCTCTTCGGCATCGGGGCAGGCGCCCTTTTCTTCGGCCAGCAGGCGGCTGGCCTTGTCGGCCTCGCGGCGCAGGTGCTTGAACAGCCGCATGTTCCACGACTTGGCCATGGCCGATTCAAAGGCCACGCCCTGCGCCTGCAGGAAGGAGTGGAAGCCCATCAGCCCCAGACCCACCGACCGCTCGCGCTTGGCCGAATAGACGGCGGCCGACATTTCCGGCGGGGCGCGGCGGATGAAGTCTTCCAGCACATTGTCGAGGAAACGCATGACGTCCTCGATGAAGCGCGGCTCGTCCTTCCACTCCAGGAAGGTCTCGGCATTGACCGACGACAGGCAGCAGACCGCCGTCCGGTCGACGCCCAGGTGGTCGCGGCCGGTGTGCAGCATGATTTCCGAGCACAGGTTGGATTGCTTGACCGACAGGCCCAGCTCGCGCTGGTGGCGCGGCATCTGGCGGTTCACCGTGTCCGAGAAGATCAGATACGGCTCCCCGGTCTGCAGGCGGATCTCGAGGATCTTCTGCCACAGGCCGCGGGCGTCGACGGTCTTCATCACCGCCTGATCCTTGGGTGACAGCAGGTCGAAGGTCTTGCCGTCGCGCACCGCCTCCATGAAGGCGTCGGTGATGTTGATGCCGTGGTGCAGGTTCAGGGACTTGCGGTTGAAGTCGCCCGACGGTTTGCGGATTTCGAGGAACTCCTCGATCTCGGGGTGGTGCACATCCAGGTAGACGGCGGCCGAACCCCGGCGCAGCGAGCCTTGCGAGATCGCCAGCGTCAGGCTGTCCATCACGCGGATGAAGGGGATGATGCCCGAGGTCTGGCCCGCGCCCTTGACCTTCTCGCCGATCGAGCGGACGCCACCCCAATAGGTGCCGATGCCGCCGCCGTTCGAGGCCAGGGCGACGTTCTCGTTCCAGACCGACTGGATGCCGTCGAGGCTGTCACCGACCGCATTCAGGAAGCAGGAGATCGGCAGGCCGCGATTGGCGCCGCCGTTCGACAGCACCGGCGTCGCCGGCATGAACCACAGCTGGCTCATATAGTCATAGATGCGCTGGGCGTGGTCGGCGTCATCGGCGAAGGCATTGGCCACCCGCGCGAACATGTCCTGATAGCTTTCGCCCGCCAGCAGATAGCGGTCTTCCAGCGTCTTCTTGCCGAACTCGGTCAGCAGGGCGTCGCGCGAACGGTCCAGAATGATGGAGGGCACCACCTTCAGATGCGGTCGTTCAGCGGTCGTGCCCACAGACGTCCCCGACGTCTCAGCCGTCTTCATTTCCGCCGCTTTCAGTGCTTCCACGCCAGCCATAATGCTCGATAATCCCCGAATGCCAATGCAACAGCGCCTCCTGCACAACCACATGATCTAGTGGCCGAAGCAGGTCCCGACGCCACATATGGGGCACAGATCGCTAACGACCCGTCAACGGGCTTGACGATCACATTGTTCGCGAATCGGGGGGCAAGCCGCTCGGGACTGTGGAAAGCCCTGTGACACCGGGGTGACGTCGGCTCCCTCTTCACGAAATCGTGATCACCCCACCCGCCCGTCGGAACAGCCGGCAACCGAGGTCGTTTGGCGACGATCCCGCTCGCCCGCCTGCGCCACCGAGGGGCCGAAATCCGGACCCGGCCGGCGGCCGGACGCCACCGCGAGGCCCGGCTTGCGCGGCAGGCCCCTCCGGCGTAAAGCGGCCCCCTCGTCATCGGGGAGTAGTCGCCCACGCAAATGTGGGGCGCGCGTCAACACACTTTCCCTCGCCCGGAGGGAATGGCGCGTGCGGGGCTTCGGTAGACCTTCGGGTCGCGGAGCTGTTTGACAAGACCGCTGGCATCGCGGGGCGCATCCATGCGGGGGCGTTCGCGATGACCGTCGGTTCGCCCGTCGCCCCCGCCCGAGTGACCTGTTGTGTTTCCTTTTGCAGACGGCCCCTTCTGGGAGGCTCTGGGTGTCTCGACCGGCCTGGTGGCCCTGGCCGAGATCGGCGACAAGACCATGCTGCTGGCCGTGCTGCTGGCGGCGGCGTGGCGGCGGCCCGTGCCCATCCTCGCCGGCATACTGGTGGCGACCGTCGCCAATCATGCGGTGGCGGCGATCGCGGGCTCCGTGCTGGCTAGCTTTGCCGAGGGGCCGTGGGTCAAATGGGGGATCGGCCTGACCTTTCTGGCCTTTGGTGCCTGGACCCTGATCCCCGACCGGCTGGAGGACCGCCCGGCCCCGAAGGAGACCACCTGGCGCGGCATCTTCCTGACGACCATGGCGGCCTTCTTTGTGCTCGAGATGGGCGACAAGACCCAGATCGCCACGGCGGCTCTGGCCGTTCGGTTCGAGGCCTTGATCCCCGTCGTGATCGGCTCGACGCTGGGCATGATGCTGGCCAATACGCCGGCCGTCTTCCTCGGCGAGAAGGCCGCGACACGCCTGCCCATGACCTGGATCCGTCTGGCGGCCGCCCTCGGCTTTGCCCTGACGGGGCTGGCCGTCCTGTTCTTCGACTGATCCATCCCCAGCCTGCGGCGATTAACCACAAGATTTAGGGGTCGCCGCGATCACAATCACAACATCCAGCGCCGGACCCCCTTGGCAGGCCGCGTCTGTCCGCGCATGGTGCGGGCTCGCCCTGCAGCAATGATCCCTTCAGTTCACGAGACGCGCATGAACGCCCACAGCCCGATCACGCCCGCCAAGCCTGCCGGCAGCCTGCCCGGCCTGTTGACGCCCTCGGCGGCCTACAAGCCGTTCCGCTATCCGTGGGCCTTCGACATGTGGAAGAAGCAGCAGCAGGTCCACTGGATGCCCGAAGAGGTGCCGCTGGGCGAGGACTGCAAGGACTGGGCGGCCAATCTGACCAGTGCCGAGCGCAATCTGCTGACCCAGATCTTCCGCTTCTTCACCCAGGCGGACATCGAGGTGCAGGACAATTACATGGAGAAGTACGGTCGGGTGTTCAAACCGACCGAGGTCAAGATGATGCTGGCCAGCTTCGCCAATATGGAGACGATCCATATCGCGGCCTACGCCCTGCTGCTCGAGACCATCGGCATGCCCGAGAGCGAGTTCGGCGCCTTCATGGAATATGAGGCCATGCGGGACAAGCACGACTATATGGGTCAGTTCGGGGTCGAGACCGACGCCGACGTCGCCCGGACGCTCGCCATGTTCGGCGGCTTCTCCGAGGGGCTGCAGCTGTTCGCCAGCTTCGCCATGCTGATGAACTTCCCGCGCCAGAACAAGATGAAGGGCATGGGCCAGATCGTCAGCTGGTCGGTGCGCGACGAGAGCCTGCACTGCGAAGGTATCATCAAGCTGTACCACGCCTTCAACAAGGAGACCGGCGCGGTCACCAAGGCGGTCGCCGACGACATCCTTCAGTGCTGCGAGACCGTGGTGAACATGGAGGACAAGTTCATCGACCTGGCCTTCGAGATGGGGCCGGTCCACGGCATGACCCCGGACGACATCAAGAAATACATCCGCTTCATCGCCGACTGGCGCCTGCGCCAGTTGCAGCTGCCGGAGCTGTTCGGCGGCTCGCGCGAGAACCCCCTGCCCTGGCTGCAGTCGCTGCTCAGCGGCGTCGAGCACGCCAACTTCTTCGAGGCCCGCGCCACGGAATATTCCAAGGCCGCGACCAAGGGCGCCTGGCACGGCGCCGATGGCGTCTGGGACAGCTTCGACCTGATGGTCAAACGCCGTAACGAGACGGTCGAGGACTAGGTGCCTGCCGGGCTCTGGCGACGCTTCCGCGTGCGTAGCAGGGCGTTGGCGGCCGCTTCCGCCGAGCCCGGCCCCGTCAGCACCACCGCCGCATAGGCCTGATCCACCGGCGACCAGACCATTGCCGCCTTGATGCCACTGGCGCCGCCGGAATGGCCGATCCAGGTCAGCGGACGGCCGGGCTCGGGCACCTCATAGAGCATCAGGCCCCGACCATAGGCCATCGGCTGATCGAACATGGGCCAGGGCAGGTCAAGCATGCTCCGCACCCGCTCCGTCGGCAGCAGACGTCCGGTCAGCACCGCCTGCAACAGGCTGACCGCGCCCTCGGGCGTCGCCAGCATGGGCCCGGCGGCTCCCACCCAGGCCGGATGCACCACAACCTCCCCCCGAGCGACATCCGGCGGCGGCAGGGGCTGCATATCGGACACGGTATCGTCCGGCCTCACGAACCGCACCCCGGACAGGCCGGCCCGTTCCACGATGCGCCGGGTCAGGATCTGGTCCAGCGGCTGCCCCTCGACCGCCTCCAGCACCGCGCCCAGCAGCCAGTAGTTAGTGTTGGAATAGCGCCAGCCCTGCCCGGGGCAGAACAGGCTGCCCTCGTCGCGCGCCACCGCGACCAGTTCGTCGATTGTCCGCAAGCGGGGATCGGCCCGCACTGACGCGGCCTCGTTGGAGCTGTACAGGCCCGAGTTGTGGTCCAGCAGCATGCCGAGGGTAATCCGCTCGCCCAGCGGCACCCCCTCGACCCAGCGCGAGACAGGGTCGTCGAGCGATGCCGCCCCCTCCTCGACCAGTTGCAGCACGGCGACGGCGACCGCCAGCTTGCCGGCGCTGGCCCACCAGAACAGGGGGGCGTCCTTCGCGCCCGCCCGGCCCGACCACAGGCCGTCGGCGTCCAGCACGGCGGCCCCCATCGAGTCCGCCCCCATGGCGCCCGAGGCTCGCGTGAGGACGTCATCGAGGGCGGCATCGTCCCGCCCGGTCGCCGCGAAGGTCGAAGCGGGCCACAGATCAACGTCCGGGGCCGCGAGAGGGGGTGGTCCCAGTCGCGTGATCGCGCCTTCGCACAGCGGTGGCCGGGGCGGCGCGTCCGACGACGTCTGGGCCAGCAGTTGGGTCGGCCACAGAGCGATCAGCCCGGCAAGGACAAGGCCCCGCATCCTGGATCCCCGCATCCTAAATCCCCGCATACCATTCATAGCCGCGGTCTTCCCAGTAGCCGCCCTTGCCGCGGCCGATGTGGGCAAAGCTTTCGACGGCCTCGATGCGCTTGATGTATTTGGCCATCTTGTAGCCGAGCTGGCGCTCCAGCCGCAGACGGATGGGCGCGCCGTGCTTGATGGGCAGGATCTCGTCGTTCATCTCGTACGCAAGAATGGTCTGCTCGTGGTAGGCCTCGCGGATGTCGACCGAGGTGTAATAGCGCTCGCCGTCCTCGGTCTGATCGAGGGCGTCGAAGCAGTGGAAGACCACGAACTTGGCCTCGGGCTTGAGGCGCGCGCGGTTCAGCACGGCGGACAGGCGCGCGCCCTTCCACTTGCCGATTGAGGTCCAGCCCTCGACGCAGTCGTGCTTGGTGATCTGGGTGCGGGACGGCAGGCGCCGGAGCTCGGCCAGCGACAGGGCCAGCGGGGTCTCGACCAGGCCGTCGACAATCAGCTGATAGTCCCGGAAATCATTGGCCTTGAGCGCCCGGTATTCGGCGGCAGACGGATCGACCGAGCCATTGGCCCGGAAGTCCTTGGAGATGTCCTTTTCCTCGTACTCGGGGGCGAGCGCATCGCGGGCCAGGGCGCGCTGGGTGCGCTTTGACACCTGCTCGGCCTTTTTGACCGTGCACTGGGCCTGGGCATTGCGGACCAGACCGTCGCAGCCCGACAGGGCCAGAGCCCCGCCGGCCAGCAGCAGGTGACGGCGATCAGGACGGATCACGGTCATCGGACGTCTCCTCGGACGGTGCGGGTTCGGTGCGGATCACATACCAGCCGGTGACCATGGACCTGAGATTGTTGAGCGGACCGCTGAGGAACACCAGCAGCACATGCACCACGGCAAAGCCCGTGATCCCCATGGCGGCGATGAAATGCAGGGTCCGCGCCGACTGCCGTCCGCCCAGAATCGGCAACAGCTCGGGGATGGCGGCATTCATCATCGGCGACATGCCCAGCCCCGTGACCAGCATCATCGGCAGCAGGATCAGCAGCACGGCCAGATAGGTCAGCTTCTGGATGACATTATAGGTGCGGGCGGCCTCGCCCTCGGGAAACTTGAGCTTCGCGTGCTTGACCACGCTGTCGGGGATGTGGGCCAGTTCCTCGCGGCTGGGCTCCATCATCCGGGCCAGCCGCCCCGAGAACAGGATGTACAGCAGATAGATCATGCCGTTGGCGACGAAGATCCAGGCGAAGAAGAAATGCCAGTTCCGGCCCGCCGCCAGATCGCGATAGCCGGGCAGGGTCATCCAGCCGGGAATGGTGCCAAAACTCAGCCAGGCGTCGTCGAAGGTCGAGTCCAGCCCCCAGTACAGATGCGGGTGGGCCTTCAGGATCTGCATGCCGGTCATCAGCAGGAAGACCAGACAGATCACATTGACCCAGTGCGTCAGCCGCACCGGCCAGGGGTGCCGCCATGTCGCCACACGGTCAGGGCCCAGGGGCCGGTCAGGACGGGTCATGCGCGGACTATCCCCGACTTTGCCATTACGCGAAACCACAGTTGTGTGACGGGCGTCATCATCCGGGATTAGTGTGCCCAAAACCCGGGAGGACACCATGGCCGACGCGATCACCTTCTATACCAACCCCATGTCGCGCGGGCGCATCGTGCGCTGGATGCTGGAAGAGGTGGGTCGCCCCTATGACACCCAGGTGCTGGACTATGGCACCACGATGAAGGCGCCCGAATATCTGGCCCTCAACCCGATGGGCAAGGTGCCGGCCATCGTCTGCGACGGCGAGGTGGTCACCGAATGCGCGGCCATCTGCACCTTCCTCGCCGACCGCTTCCCCGAGGCCGGGCTGGCCCCGGGCGCGAGCGAGGCCGGGCGCGGCACCTGGCTGCGCTGGATGTTCTTTGCCGCCGGCCCGCTGGAGGCCGCCGTCACCGCCAATTCGCTCGGCCTGCTGCCCCCGCCGGACAAGGCCGGGACCGTGGGCTATGGCAGTTTCGAGGCCATGGTCGATGCGCTGGAGGGCGCGGTTTCCGGCGACGGCCCGTGGATCCTCGGCGACCGGTTCAGCGCCGCAGACGTCTATGTCGGCTCGCAGATCAACTGGGGCCTGATGTTCAAATCCCTGCCCGAGCGCGCCGCCTTCATCCCCTATGCCGAACGCCTGCGCGCCCGCCCGGCCTATGTGCGCGCCACCGAAATCGACGACGCCCTGATGCCGAAGGGGTGAGGCGGCCGGTCCAGGGTTCATCACAGCGAACACAGCGAAGAAAAGCCACGGAGGGCACAGCGAGGGGGCGCCCGGGGTTGATGGCGGCACCTTTTCATCTCCTCCCCCCTCATGGGGGAGGCGGCGCGCCGCAAAGCGGCGTGACGGAGGGGGCGGCTGTATGGACATCCGTTTCCCCGACGAAGGTCGGGGTCCAAGAAGGTATGCAAGCCGCCTGCTCGTTTCCCTGGGCCCCGGCCTGCGCCGGGGAAGCGGAGGGATGGGGTGAGAACCGAAGGTTTCATCACAAAGTCCACAAAGAAGGCACGACGGGGTGGTGCCGGGCTCCACGCCGCGGTGTTCTTTGTGTCTTCGCTTTCGCTGTGTTCTCTGTGATGAAATTTGCTTCGCAGGGCGGCGGATCGGGGACGGCCTGCCACGATCGATCCTCTGGTCGAGCCAAAGGATGACGGGAACTGTGCCGCGTTCCCGTTCCGTTTCGGCGCGGGCGCGGGTATGAGGGGGGGTGTCCCTTGTCGCTGCTCCTCCTTCGTCGCTGACCCTCGACCTGCCGCCGGCGCTGGCGACGCCGCCCGGCGCGGGGGCGGTGGCGGATGGGGCGGGGGCGCGGGCGATCGGGCGGGGAGCGGCCGAGGGGCTGTTCTGTGGGCCTACGCCAGTGCTGGTCGCCCATGCGGGGCTGACAGCGCGGCGGCTGGGGCTGGAGGCTCCGGCGCGGGCCCCTCACCTGCTGGATGTGCTGGAGCTGTTCGTCTTTGTGCGGCCGGCGCGGTTCTGTGCGCCGACGCCGACGGGACTGGCCATTGCCTTGGGGCTGGACGAGCCGGTGGGCGCGGTGGCCCAGGCCGAGGCGCTGCGCGCGGTGGCCGGGCGGTTGCTGGGCGAGCTCATGGCGGCGGACTATCCCGATCTTGAGGCCGCGCTGACGCTGAACGGGACGCTGACCCGGGCGGGCTGGAGCTGGGGCGAGCGGATCGATCAGGCGCTGAGGGCCGGGCTGGAGGCGGCCGGTCGCAATCCGCGCGAGCGGCGCGAGCCGGGCACCGGCCTCGACGTCTGGAACCGGCTGTCGGAGTGGGAGGAGGTCGCGCCGCGCGGCGAGGCCGGATCGCACCCGGTCGACAGCGAAAGCGCCCGCATCCGGCTGGATCATATGCTGAAGGGGCTGGGGCTGGATGAGGCGCGGCCCACCCAGTCCGACTATGCCGCCGAAGCGGCCTTTGCCTTTTCCCCGCGCGATCACAAGGACCAGCCACGCGCCCTGCTGGCCGAGGCGGGCACCGGCACGGGCAAGACGCTGGGCTATCTGGCGCCCGCCGCCCTGTGGGCCGAGCGCAACCACGGCACCGTCTGGGTCTCGACCTATACCCGCGCCCTGCAGCGCCAGATCGCGCGCGAGGGTCTGGCCCTGCCCGATCATGAGGGGCAGACGCGGCGGCGGGTGGTGGTGCGCAAGGGACGCGAGAACTACCTCTGCCTGTTGAACCTGCAGGAGATGGTGCAGCAGGCCCAGCTGGGCGCGGGCGATGTGATCGGTCTGGGCCTGACGGCGCGCTGGGCCGGGGCCTGTGCCGATGGCGACATGACGGGGGGCGACTTTCCCGCCTGGCTGCCGGGGCTGTATGCCGGGCCCGCAGCCCATCAGCCCACGCCCGCCAATCTGGTCGACCGGCGCGGCGAGTGCATCCATGCCGCCTGTGCCCACTATCGCCGCTGCTTCGTGGAAAAGACGGTGCGGGCTGCGCGCCACGCCGATGTGGTGATCGCCAACCATGCGCTGGTCATGGTGCAGGCCGCCTTTGACGGGGCGCGCGCCGCCCGCCATCCGACCACGGACAGCGAGACCGCCGCCCTGAAGCGCATCGTGTTCGACGAGGGCCACCATCTGTTCGAGGCCGCCGACAGCGCCTTTTCCTCCAGCCTGTCGGGACAGGAGGCCGCCGAGCTGCGCCGCTGGATCCGGGGGCCGGAGACGCGGGCCCGGCGCGGGCGCGGGCTGGAGCAGCGGCTGGGCGATCTGATCGGTGATGATGGCCCGGCGCGCAAGGCGCTGGGCGATGTGCTGGCCGCGGCTACCCGCCTGCCGGGCGAGGGGGCGCAGGCGCGCATCCTGCGCGGCTCGGAGTCGGGTGCACCGACCGGGCCGGTCGAGGTGTTTCTGGCGGCGGCGCTGGACCAGCTGCGCGCGCGGGCCGATCCGCGTGGGGGCTCGGAGGATCAGGGCATGGAATGCGCCGCCCGCCCGGCCATCCCCGACCTGATCCCCGCTGCCGCCAGGGCCGCCGAGGCGCTGGCGGCGGTCGAGGCGCCGCTGCTGGCCCTGTCGCGTCACCTCGAGGATGTGCTGGCCGAGGAGGCCGAGACGCTGGACGGCGGGGCGCGGGCCCGGATCGAGGGGGCGCTGCGCGGGCTGGACCGGCGGGCGCGCATGACCCTGCCGTCGTGGCGGGCCATGCTGAATGATCTGGCGTCCGGCGATGGGGGGGGCGACTTTGGGGGCGATCCCGATTTCGTCGACTGGCTGTCGGCCGAGAGCGCCTTTGGCCGGCTGTCGGATGTGTCGCTGCGCCGGCACTGGGTCGATCCGACCCAGCCGCTGGAGGCAACCGTGATCCGCCCCTCGCACGGGGTGCTGGTCACCTCGGCCACCCTGACCGATCCGGACTTTGGCGAGGACCCCTTCCACCTGGCGCGGCTGCGCTCGGCCACCGGGCGGCTGGAGACGCCGGTGCGGACGCTGAAGGTCGAGAGCCCGTTTGATTATGCCAGCCAGTCGAAGGTGATTGTGGTGACCGACGTCCCGCGCGACGATCCGCGCCGGACGGCGGCGGCCATGCGGGCGCTGTTCCTCGCTTCGGGCGGCGGGGCGCTGGGCCTGTTTACCGCCATCCGCCGGCTGAAGGCGGTCTATGGCCTGCTGGGGCCCGAGCTGGGCCGGGCGGGCCTGCCGCTCTATGCCCAGCATATCGATCCGCTGGACGTGGGGGCGCTGGTCGATGTGTTCCGGACCGAGCGCGACAGCTGTCTGCTGGGCACCGATGCCATCCGCGACGGCGTCGATGTGCCGGGACGGTCGCTGAGGCTCTTGGTATTTGACCGGGTGCCCTGGCCCCGGCCGGACCTGCTGCACCGGGCGCGGCGGGAACGGTTCGCGCGCGCCGACGCTTCAGGCGGGGGCCGGACCTATGACGATGCGCTGGCGCGCGGGCGCATGGCCCAGGCCTTTGGCCGGTTGATCCGGCGCGCCGACGACAAGGGGGTGTTCGTCATGCTGGATGCGGCCTGCCCCACGCGGCTTTTCGGCGGCCTGCCCCCCGGTGTAGAGGTCGAGCGTATGGAACTGGCCGAGGCGGTCGCGACCCTTTCCCGGTTCCTCGGCCCCGATCAGAACAGGATCCCTGAATGACCGCCGACACGCCTGCCCCTCGCCACAGCCGCCGCGGCCTGTTCATCCCGCTGATCGTGGTGCTGGCCCTGCTGGTCGCCTGGACCGGCTGGTGGTTCGTGCTGACCCAGAGGATCGAGCGGGAAGTTCTGGCCCGCGCCGAGACCCTGCGCGAGGCGGGCTGGGAGATCAATCACGGCAAGATCGAGATCGATGGCTGGCCCTTCCGCGCCCGGCTGGCCCTCAGCGCGGTCGAGGTGGTCGCACCCTCGGGCCACGGGGCCCGCGCACCCGAACTGGTGGCCGAGGCCAATGCCTATGCCCCGCTGCACTGGGTGGTGATCGCCCCGGACGGCCTGACGATGCTGCGCGCCGACAAGGGCCGGGTCTTTGTGAACGCGGAGGCCATCCGCATGAGCGTGCGCGATGTGTCCGAAGCCTGGCCGCAGATGGCGCTGGAGCTGATCGAACCGACCTTCCAAGCCGAGCCGGGGGCCGAGGCCTTCCCGATTTCCGCCGCCGAACGGCTGACGCTGGAGGCGCGCCCGGCGACCGCCCGGCCCCGGGATGCCGCAGCGCCGGCGCCCGCCGCCGATGATCTGGATGTGTTGTTCCAGATGGTCGAGGGCCGGGGCCGTGAGGCGGGCCCGGTCGACCGGCTGACCGGCGAGGGACGGCTGAGCGTGCGCACCGAGGTGACGCTCGAACGCGCCGGGGCCCTGACCGGCATGGACCGCGCCGGGGTCTTCGATAGCTGGACACAGGCCGGGGGGCGCTTTGCCAATGTGCGGGTCGAGCTCCAGTCCGGCGACAGCCGCGCCCTGCTGACCGGCGGGCCGCTGTTGGCCGATGAGGACGGGCGACTGAACGGCAGCCTGAGCGTGCGGGCCGAACGGGCCGCGCCGGCCCTCGCCGGTCTGGCGGGCACCGAGGACGGCGCGGTGAACCAAGCCCAGGCGGCCGCGGCCGCCGGGGCCGCCGCCGTGGCCGAGCGCGCGCCGGTCTCCCTGACGCTGGAGTTCCGCGACGGTCGCACCTGGCTGGGGCCCTTTACCCTCGCGCCCGCGCCCCGGCTGTTCTGATGGCCGGGAGCGACCTGACCCGGTTGAGCGAGGCCCTGTCGAGCCTTGCGCCCCCGTCCGGCGACGGCGAGGCCGTTGCGGACCTGCGCCGGATGCTGAACGCCCTGCCCGCCGATCAAAAGGCCACCGTCCGCGCGGTGCTGGGCCGGGTGGAAGGTGCTGCCTCCGGGCCCCTGCATGTGCATGGCGGGTTGTCGGCCCTGCTGGCCGCCGACCGGTTCGGGCTGGGATTCGCGCGGTTGGCCAGGGCCGAGGACGGGTTGAAGCAGGCTGCCGGCGGTGCCCGCGTGCTGATGGATCTGGCCGGGGTTACGGCCTGGTGGGGGCGGCTGCTGGCCACACCCGAGGTCCATGTCATCGGCGCCCTGCCCGACGATGCCGCCCACCTGCCCCAGTCCCTGATGATCGGCCGCAGCAGTCCCGAGCCGACAGGCGACGACCGCACCTTCTGGGTGACGGATTCGCCGATGCCGGAGCCGCGACTGGTCGAGGTTCTGGGGCTTAATGGCCTTGCCGCCGCGCCGCTGATCTCAACCGGCGGCTTGAAGCTGATGATGATCGCAGGCTATGTGCAGGCCGACGACGGGCGGCTGGACGGCCTGCCCGGCACCCTGACCGGCGTCATCGGCGCTGCTCCCCTTTTCTGAAATTCAGACCCCGCGAGGACCCCATGACCGACGCCAAGGTGCCCGCCCCCAAGCCCGGCATTCTCGACATCGCCCCCTATGTCGGCGGCAAGTCCAAGATCGACGGCGTGGCCGAGCCGATGAAGCTGTCCTCGAACGAGAACATGCTGGGCGCCGGCGAAAAGGCGCGCGAGGCCTATGCCAATGCGGTCAGCGGCATCCACATCTATCCCGATGGCCGCGCGGCCAAACTACGCTCGGCGGTGGCCGACAAGATGGGCCTTGAGCCCGAGCGACTGATCTTCGGCAATGGCTCGGACGAGGTGTTTGCCCTGCTGAACCAGACCTATCTGACGCCCGGCGACAATATCGTCTCGGGCCAGTACGGCTTCCTCGCCTATCGCATTTCGGCCAAGGCCAATCAGGCCGACGTCAAGCTGGCGCCCGAGCCGGACTACAAGCTCACGCCCGAGGCCATTCTGGGTCAGGTCGATGAGCGCACCCGCATCGTCTATGTCTCCAGCCCGTCCAACCCGACCGGCAGCTACAATACCGCCGAGGAAATCCGCCAGCTGCACGCCGCCCTGTCGCCCGACATCATTCTGGTGATCGACGAGGCCTATGCCGAATATGTCACCGAGCCCGACTGGCAGAGTAGTTTCGACCTGGCCCGCGACAGCGACAACATCGTCGTCACGCGCACCTTCTCCAAGATCCACGGCCTTGGCGGCCTGCGCATCGGCTATGGCTATGCCCCGCTGAAGGTGGCCGAGGCGGTCGACCGAATTCGCCTGCCCTTCAATGTCTCGGTCGCCGGGATCGAGGCGGCGGTCGCGGCGCTTGGCGATGAGGCCCACCAGCAGACCTCGCGCGAGCTGATCCAGACCTGGCGTCCGCGCCTGGCCCAGGCCATCCGCGGCTTTGGCTTTCAGGTCCTGCCCAGCGCCGGCAATTTCGTGCTGGTCCGCTTCAAGGATGTGGACCAGTGCCAGGCCGCCAATGCCTATCTGAACACCAAGGGCATCATCGTCCGCCCAGTCGGCGGCTATGGCCTGCCCGAGGGCCTGCGCATCACCATCGGCACCGACGACCAGAACCGCGCGGTGATGGATGCCCTGAGCGAGTTCGCGGCGAGCTGAGGGCTCAGCAGGCGATCTTGGTTGCCTCGGGCCACCCATCGTCCAGTCGAAGGCATTCGGTGGGCTTCAGGCGATCTACCTCCACCAGGTCAGCGCGATCTCGTCTGACTTCACCGACATCGACGACGCGACCGTCGCGGATGAGCGCGACGGCCGTGATGCCGTCGTTGCGGTCAATTCCGATACGATCGAACCTTGCCTGCATCCATGGTGACGCACGCGGCAGGTCAGGGCTCGAGTAAGGCTCATAAACGAGGATCTCGTCCCACGGGCCCAGCCTCAAGGCGCTCATGCGGATCATGCGATCTTCCGCACCTTGCGTCCGGTCAGCGAGTACCTCGATCTGACGACCGACATCAGCGTCGGGCGATCTGAAATCGCAGCCTGAAATGGCGGATGCAAAAGCCGCAGCTACCCCGACCACAAGAATGCGCGCCATCGCCATCACCCCCTCCGGAACACCCGGCTCGCCCCCCAGCCGGTGAAGGCGGCGAGGATGACGCAGAGGATGCCGTAGGTCCACGGGCGGCCGTGGGCGAATTCATAGATGCCGCGCTCGATGCCGACCTTTTCGACGGTCAGTTCCAGCTCGGCGCTGGAGACCGGCTCGCCGTCCTGAAACAGCCAGACTTCGGCGTGATAGGTGCCCGTCGGCGCGCTGGTGGGCAGCACCACCTCGGCCCGGAACAGGCCGTCGTCGACAAAGCGCACGCCCTGCGGATCGGCGGCATACAGGCCCTCGTCCTCGCGCAGGCGGATCACGGCCCGGCGCCAGTCCAGATAGTCCTCGCCCAGCCGGCTGACCACGACGTCGCGCACACCATAGCGGGTCACCGTGCGGCGTTCCTCCGGAGCAGCGATGCGCAGATGGTCCAGCCCCACGCCCAGCCGCCGCAGCTGGCCGAAATTGGCGATGTCGCTGAGCGGGCGGGTCGAGGAGGTCATGTAAAAGCCGGGCGCGCCCTCGAACAGCACAGGCCGGCTGTTCAGCCAGACGCCCGCCGCCTGCGACTTGCGCACCAGACGCACGGGCGCATCGGGGCCGCGCACCACCACCACCACATCGGCGGGCGTATCGGTCGGATTGAACACGGCGCCGTACAGAACGATCGAGGCCCCGGTGAAGCCGGAGTCGACCTGGACCTCCGTATCCGTCAGGGCGGCCGAGATGCGCAGGATGCGGCCGGTGGCGACCGAGGGGTCACGCGCCGGGGCTGGGGCCGGGGCCTCGGCGACCACAGCCGGGGGCGGGGGGGGCAGGTCCTGCATCATCATTCCGGCACCCCCGGCGCGATGGCGAACATGTCGCTGGGCCGGACGAACAGCTCCAGCCCCATATAGATGCCGACGCCCAGCACGATCAGCCCCAGCATGGCGCGCAGTTCCTCGCCCCGGAAGCGGCCCGACAGGCGCGCCCCGTACTGGGCCCCGATCACGCCGCCGAACAGCAGCAGCGACGACAGGACAATGTCGACCGTCTGGTTGCGGCCGGCCTGCAGCACCGTGGTCATGGCCGTGGTGATGATGATCTGGAACAGGCTGGTGCCGACCACCACCGAGGCCTTCATCCGCAGCACATACAGCATGACCGGCAGCAAGATGAAGCCGCCGCCCACCCCCATGATGGCCGACAGAATGCCAACCCCGCCGCCCAGCGCCAGCGGCGGAATGGCCGAGATATAGAGGCCGGACTTGGGAAACTTCATCCGCCAGGGCAGGCCGTACAGCCACATCGGGCGACGGCGCTGTTTGCGCGGGGCCGGCTGGCCCCGACGGCGACGCAGGATCTGCTCCAGACTTTCCTTCAGCATCAGGGTGCCGATGACGCCGAGGAACAGCAGATAGGCCAGGGCCACGACCAGATCGGCCTGACCCATCAGGCGCAGCCAGCGGAACATTTCGACGCCGACGAAGGCGCCCAGGATGCCGCCCCCGGCCATGATGCCGCCCATGCGGAAGTCGACCGCCCCGCGCGAGGAATAGCTGATCACGCCCGAGGTCGAGGAGGCGACGACGTGGCTGGCCTGACTGGCGACGGCCACGGTCGGGGGGATACCGAGGAACACCAGGATCGGCGCCATCAGGAAACCGCCGCCGATGCCGAACAGACCCGAGACAAAGCCGACCACCCCTCCCAGAAGAACCAGGACAGGCCAGTTCACCGAAACCTCGGCGATCGGCAGATAGATATCCAAAGGGCGACCTTCGGCTGGAACAGAACCCGGAATCGGCGTGACCGTCAGGGCTTAGACCCGCGCACCGACCGTGGCCAGTGCACGAACGCGACAGGCGAGGACGAAGGTCACCCGGCTGGCGGTCAGCTGGCGTCCGGCGGGGTCCCCGGCAGGAAATCCTGGGCCATATCCTCGGCCCGGGCGCGCTCGGCTTCGCTCAGAAGCGCGCCGACGCGGGTCACCGAGTTGGCCGCCTGTTCGTCGCCCGAGCGGGCCGCGACCCGGTACCAGGCATAGGCCCGAACATGGTCGACCGGCATACCGCCCTCGCCACGCTCATGGATGACGGCGGCATTGAACTGGCCATCGACAAACCCCGCACGCGCCGCGCGCTCGATCCAGTCCAGTCCGGTCGGCCGGTCCGGCGTGCCGTCGACTCCCGTGAACAGATGCATGCCGTAGGCGTACATGCCGCGCGGATAGCCGCCTTCGGCCGAACGCCGCGTCCAGTCGAGGCTCTGGCCCATGTCCATCGGGGCTCCGGCCTCGCCGGTTTCATACAGACCCGCCAGCATCAGTTGCGCCGGGCCATAGCCCAGCTCGGCCGACTGGGTCAGCAGGTCCAGCCCTTCGGGGTTGTCTTCCTCGATGGCGATGATGGCGCGTTCGAACAGATCGGTCGCCTGGGCCACCGCCTCGGCCGACAGCGGCGCGGCACTGGTCGCCAACGCCACCAGCGGCGTCCCGGACGTCGGATCGCTCGCGCCCGTGGGCGACCAGGGCATGGCCTGGCCGGTCAGTTCGGTAAAGGCATAGAGGCCGCCCATCAGGGTGACCGCCACCGCCGAGGCGCCCAGCGCCTTCTTCATCGTCGAGCCATCGCGGCTGGCCTGACGGTCCATGCGCTCTTGCAGGCGCGACTTGCCGCCGCGCTTCAGGCCAAAGGCCGAGCGGGTCGGTTCCGGCTCGGGGGCCGTCATGGCCGCGCGCGCCGCTTCGACCGCGCCCCGGGTCGAGGCAGAAGCCCGACCGGCGGCGGCCGCAGCCCGCAGGGTGCGCGGGTCAACGAAATCGGTATCGCCGGAAAACTCGTCGTCCTCAGGCGCCGTGGCCGCGAGCGCATCCGAGACATCGGCCCCGCCGAAATCCTGCGGCGCGCGGGCGACGGGGGCGGGATTGGCGGCCGCCGGACTGCCGAACGGCGCGGACGCGGCGCGCGGCGCGGCGAAGCGCGGCGTCTGCGGCTCATCCACCGGCTCAGGCGCGGGGACGGTCGCGGCGGGCTCAGGGGTCGAGGCGGTCACGCCACCGGTCGGGAAGGGATCGGCCGGGCCGTCCAGCGGGTCGCTGGACCAGATCGGATCATCGGCCATGGCGGCCACGCCAAAGGCCCCGGCGCGCCAGTCGGCGGCGGGTTGGACCGGCTCGGGCTCGGCGACGGGTTCGGGTTTGGCCGCCTCAGGCTCGCCCCGGCGGGCCATGCTCTCGCGGGCCTCGGCCAGCAGGCGGGCGGTGCGCTCCTCGCTCTGGCGCATACGCTCGGCCAGTTCGCCCGAGGCGCGGTCATAGTGCTGCTCGATGCGCGAGGAGCTGTCGGTCAGCTTCTGGCCGATCTCGTCCAGCGCCTGGGTCGAGCGGCGCTCGGATTCGGCGATCCGCTCGCTGAGGCGGTCGGAAATCCGGCCGATCTCGGTGCCCAGTTTCTCCAGCGCCAGCGCATGACGGTCCTCGCTGGCGACCAGACGGCGCTCGACGCCCTGGGTCTTGATCTCCAGATCGCGTTCCAGCCGGTCCATGCGGGCCGGGCTGTCGATCTCCATCTTCTGGACGCGGCCGTTCAGGTTCTGGGCGATGCGCAGCACCTCGCGGCCCATGGCCTCGACCGCCTGGGCCGAGCCGCGCTCGGCCTGACGCACCTGATCCCCCAGGGCGGCGACCGCGCGCTCCATCCGCTCCATGCGATTTTCGGACTGGGCCGTGTCCAGCCGATGCAGCATTTCGGTGCGGCTGGCCTCGACCTGACGGGTCAGGGCCTCGGCCAGTTTTTCCAGACGCCCGTCGAAGCGCTCGGCCGGATCGACACCCCGGCCCCGCACCTCGGCGCGCGCCTCGGTCAGACCCAGACGCCGGTCGAGTTCAGAGAAGGCCCGTTCCAGCCCGCGCAGGGCCTCGCCCGTCTGGGCCTGGGCGGCGTCCAGCCGGCGGCCGACGTGCTCGAGGATCTCGACGCCGCGATTGGCCTCGGCGGTTTTCTCGACCGCGTCCAGCCGCTGGCGCAGCTCATGGGTGCCGATCCGCTGGCGTTCCTCAATGTCATAGAGGCGGCTGGACAGGGCCCCGATGGCCGTCTCGGTCTTGGCAAAGCCTTCGGCCGTGCTCGGGCCGGTCTCCTGCTCGAAGCGGCGCAGGCGGCGATGCCCCTCGCGCAGTTCTTCGGCGATGTCATCGATGCGGCGGACCACACCGTTGTCGCGCCCGTCCTGGGCATCCAGACGCCGCACCAGACCGGCGACGGCCTGATCGACGCCCTGAATGGCGATGGTGGAGCGACGCTCGGCCGCCTCCAGCCGTTCGGCCATCATCTCGACGGTTGCCGACAGACGCTGGACCGGATCGTCACCGCCCAGACCATAGGCATCGTCCAGACGGCGGCTGCGGCTGCGGCGCTCATAGGTGTCGGCGACATGGGCACGGCGGGGCAGCGGGACGATCCCGTCCTCGTCATCGCCTTCCATGATCATGGAATTGAGCCACTCGCCCAAGGTCATCCCTGAACGGCGGGCAAGGTCCTTGGCGACTTCGCGAGCCTTGGGGTCTATCCCCTTTACGCTCCACGGCGCGGCTGCGCTCACTGATTCGCCTCCCGACCACTAGACATTGACGCTACTCATCCAGATCAGGGGTGTAAACGTGTGGTTAACCCCAAGATATAGCGATCACGCCATCTTCCTGTGGACATCCGACCCGCTTCGGCCCTCACAGGCGTGATTTAGTGAACAGACGGGGTTAACGCCTCGTAAAGATTAACCCTCTGGCAAGGACCGGGACCTCGTGCCGCTGATCCCGACCCTCATTTCCCTGGCCGTCGTCGTCGGCTTTGGCCTGTTTGCCGGCTGGCGCGGGGCCCGGCCGCCGGACCTGATCCGGGGGCCGCGTCTGGTGCCCTGGCGGTTCCTGATGATCGCGGCGGCAGCCGTCGCTCTCCCCCTGCTGGTCCATCTGGTGCGATTGGTCGCGGGCGCACCCGACGCCTGACCGGAACCCGATCGGCCCTGTCCTGTTCTTTTGGGTAACCCCCCGAAACAGGAGCCCTCCCATGGCCGACACCCGTCTCAGCCCCGCCGAAGCCGAAACCGAATTCTGGAAACATCTCGAAAAATCCAACACCGGCATGCTGGGTCTGGACCGGCCCGGCTATCACAGCCAGCCGATGACGGCGTTTCACGATGAGCAGACCGATACGATCTGGTTCTTCACCCGCGACGACACCGATCTTGTGCGTGACGTGGGCGAAGGGACCTCGGCCATGTTCACCTATGCGGCCAGGGACCAGCATGTGTTCGCCTGCATCCATGGCACCCTGATGCGCCACAACGACCGCGAGAAGATCGACCGCTGGTGGAACCCGGTGGTGGCCGCCTGGTACCCGGACGGCAAGGACGACCCGCATCTGACGTTGCTGCAGTTCACGCCCGGCGACGGTCGCATCTGGGTGGCCGACAAGGGCGCCTTCGGCTTTGCCTATGAAATCCTCAAGGCCAACATCACCAAGACCACGCCCGACAGCGGCGGCGTCGCTGACGTCGATCTGGGAGGCCCCCGCTGATGGACGAAATCCGCGCGCATCTAAAGGCGTTCCGCACCACCGACTGGCTGATCCTGATCGCCGTGGCCCTGATCGGCTCGGTCATCCTGGACGGCATCATCGGCCTGATCGTCGGCGCCATCGTCGGCTATCTGGGCATCCTCGCCTGGCACAAGGGCGCCTTCCGCAGCCGTCGCGGCCCGCCGGACGAGCCCCGGACCTAACGGCCCGCCAGGCACCAGGCCAGGACGGCCTTCTGGGCGTGGATGCGGTTTTCGGCCTCGTCCCAGACCAGCGAGCGAGGCCCGTCGATCACGGCGTCGGTGACCTCCTCGCCGCGGTGGGCCGGCAGGCAGTGCAGGAAGACGGCGTCGGGCGCGGCCTCGGCCATCAGGGCCTCGTCGACCGTATAGCCTTCGAAGGCCTCCAGACGCTCTTCATAGTCCTGATCGCCCATCGACACCCAGGTATCGGTGACCACCACATCGGCGCCGCGTACCGCCTCATGCGGGTCGGACGTCAGGGTCACCGACGGCCCGCCGACGGTCAGGTCGCGCAGGTCGGGATGATATTCCGGCGGGCAGGCGACATTCAGGTGAAAGCCCAGTTTCTGCGCCGCATGCATGAAGCTGTGGCAGACATTGTTGCCGTCCCCGACCCAGGCGACGGTCTTGCCGGCGATCGGGCCGCGATGCTCCTCGATGGTCATCAGATCGGCCAGGATCTGGCAGGGGTGGCTGCGGTCGGTCAGGCCGTTGATTACCGGCACGGTCGAAAAGCGGGCAAAGCGTTCGACGTCCTCATGATCATTGGCGCGGATCATCACCGCATCGACCATGCGCGACAGGACCCGCGCCGTATCCTCGACCGGCTCGCCCCGGCCCAGTTGCATGTCCGACGCCGTGGCGATGATCGACGATCCGCCCAGCTGGCGGATGGCGGCGTCGAAGCTGAACCGGGTGCGGGTCGAATTCTTCTCGAAGATCATCGCCAGCACATGATCGCGCGCCGGCGCATCGGCATCGACCCACCCCTTCGGCTTGCCCTGACGCGCGGCCTTGCGGGCATGGGCATCATCCAGAATGGCCCGCAGGTCTTCGGCCGGCAGCCGGGAGATGTCGAGGAAGTGTCGGGTCATGGGCGGTCACCGGCGAGGGATGGGAGGGGGACGGTGCAAGAGAAGGGTTTCATCACAGCGGACACAGCGACTTCACGGCGAACACAGCGACGCCTGTGCCAATCTGCCCGCCTGCGCCCTAAAGCACCAGACGGTGGAACCCGTCTTTCAGTCTGACGATGTTGAAGTTGATCAGGTATCCAAGCCTGATCTGCGAAAATCGGAGGTAGGTGAGCACTTGCGCTTTATGGATCGACGCCAGGGCGTCGATCGATTTGACTTCGACAACGACCTTTCCCTCCACGCGGAGGTCAAGCCGGAACCCGACGTCGAGCCGTGAGCCCCGATATGCGATCGGGATAGGGACCTGTCGCTCAACCTGTAGGCCCGCCTGGAGGAGTTCTTCAGCCAGGCAGTGTTCGTAGACCGACTCCAGCAGACCCGGACCAAGGTTTCGGTGGACCGCAAAGGCTGCATCCATCACCGCCGTTCCCACCATATTCACCGCGCTGGAAACGGGCTCGTCCCCGCCGTGCTCGCTGTGCATCCGCTGTGCCCGCTGTGATGGACCTCTTGAACCCGTCAGCCCGCGATTTTACCCCGCGCGAACTCGCACGTCCGCTCGAACCGTTCGATGGCCTCGGCGGCGTCTTCGCGGGTCAGGTTCAGGGGGGGCAGCATGCGCACGCAGTTGTCGCCGCCGCCGGCCACCAGCAGCTGGTTTTCGTCGCGGGCCCAGCCCATGAATTCGCGGTTGTTGGGTTTCAGCTTCACCCCGATCAGCAGGCCCTTGCCGCGCACATCCTCGATCACATCGGGGAAGCGTTCCTGCAGCCCGGCCAGCTGCTGCTTCAGATAGCCGGCGATCTCGCGCACATTCTCGAGCGTCTCGGGCTTGGAGATCTCGTCATAGGCGGCGAGACCCACCGCCATGGCCAGCGGATTGCCGCCGAAGGTCGAGCCGTGGACGCCGACCGTCATGCCCTTGGCCGCCTTTTCCGACGCCAGGCACGCCCCGACCGGGAAGCCGCCGCCCAGCGCCTTGGCGATGGCCATGATGTCGGGCGCCATGCCGGCCCATTCGTGGGCCCACAGCTTGCCGGTCCGGCCCATGCCGCACTGGACCTCGTCAAAGATGATCAGCACGCCGTGTTCGTCGCACAGCTCGCGCAGGCCGCGCAGGCAGACTTCGGGCACCGAGCGCGCGCCGCCCTCGCCCTGCACGGGCTCGAGGATGATGGCCGCGGTATCGGGCCGGGCGATGGCTGCCTTGATGGCGTCGTGATCGCCAAACGTCAGCTGCGAATAGCCGGGCAGGCGCGGGCCAAAGCCCTCGACATAGTTGGGATTGCCGGCCGCATTGATGGCGCCATAGGTCCGGCCGTGGAACGAGCCGTCAAAGCCATAGATCTCGATCCGCTCGGGCTGGCCGTTGGCGTGGTGATATTTGCGGGCGGTCTTCAGCGCGCACTCGACCGCTTCCGAGCCCGAGTTGGTGAAGAACACCGCGTCGGCAAAGCTGTCGACGCACAGCCGGTCGGCCAGCTCTTCCTGACCCGGAATCTGGAAGATGTTCGAAACGTGCCACAGCTTTTCGGCCTGGTCCTTGACCGCCTGCACCAGCCGCGGATGGGCGTGACCCAGCGCATTGGTCGAAATGCCCGAGACGCAGTCCAGATAGACGGTGCCGTCGGTCGCATAGAGGCGCGGCCCCTTGCCATGATCGACCGCCAGCGGCGCGCGGTTGTAGACACCCATCAGATGGCTGGACACAGGATCGGACCTCCAGAACGCGAAAGCCCCGGCGCGGGAACGGCACCGGGACCGATGAAACAGATGTCAGGCCTTGTCCGCCTCCGCCCCCGCTTAGTCAACACCGGGGGGTGGACCGTCCGTGATCGTCACCCCGGCGCCCGCTATCAGGGCCTGCAAGGCGGCATCCTGCTCGGGCGTCAGTAGCCGTCGTGGCAGAACCGGATTGTGAGCGGGCGTGAAGAGGAAGACATAGCGGTTCGGGTACCGAATGACCCCCCTCATGGCCGACCAGTACGTCCGGCTCTCCGCGTACATATTGCCAATTGCCAGCCCTTGATGATCGATCACGTATGTCGAGGCCTGACTTCCAGAGGCTGTGCTGCGGTGAAATTTCAGCTGGCGTCTGGCGAGCCACTGCCTCGCAGCGAGTTTGCCCAGCAAGGCGGCGACAGCAATCCCTACCGCCGCAGCCTTGGCCACACCGGGTGCAGGGAAGATGAAGATCAGAACGACCAGTGCGGCCAGACCTCCGACCTCAATAAGAAGTGGCACTTCGGCCCAGCGCAGGGCGTCTTCCCAGCCCGTCTCCCCGGGTTGCAACTCCTCCGGCGTTGCCCGGACATGTTCGACGACGACCCGATCCATCGAAACCTTCTCCTGCCTCAGCTCTTCAGGCGCCAGCCGGAGCGGAACACGGCCCAGCAGATGACGGCGAACACAACCGTCAGCACGCCGGCGGCCGCGCCGCCGATCAGCAGATTGCTCTCGGCCTGACCGATGAAGCCGGCCCTGAAGCCGTCGATCAGATAGAAGAAGGGGTTGAAGCGGCTGAAGGTGGCGAACGGCTCGGGCAGGCGCTCGACCAGATAGAAGGCGCCCGACAGGAAGGTCAGCGGCATGACCACGAAATTCTGCACCGCCGACAGCTGGTCGAACTTCTCACTCCACAGACCGGCCAGCACCCCGACCATCCCCATCAGCAGGCTGGCACACAGTCCGAACCACAGGATCAGGCCGAGGTTCTGGATCTCAAGCTGGGCGAACGGCAGCACGCACAAAGCGGTCACCAGCCCGACCACCAGCCCGCGCGTGGCGGCGCCCAGGGTAAAGCCGATGGTCAGCTCCAGCGGGCTGAGCGGCGGGGTCAGGAAGTCGGTGGCCGTGCCCATGATCTTGGCCTGGATCAGGCTGGAGGATGAGTTGGCAAAGGCGTTGTTCAGCATGGCCATCATGATCAGGCCCGGCGCCACGAACTCGGCAAACGGCGTGCCGTGCAGGGGCGGGCGCCCGCCCTCGAAGGCCACCACGAACACCAGCATATAGAGCAGGGTCGTCACCACCGGGGCGGCGACCGTCTGGGCCCCCACCTTCCAGAAGCGGCGAACCTCACGGAGATACAGCGTCCAGACACCGATGCCGTTGATCCCTGCATAGCGGCGCGGCACGGGCGGGCCCTTGGCGGCATCGGCGGTGGCGAGGTCAGCGAGGGTGGAGGGCGTGCGTTCGGTCATGTCCGGCCAGATGCGCCCGATAGGGCTCCGGTTCAAGCCAAACGGCCCCCGGAGCCTTCAGCGAACGCTGATTCAAGATGTGGTTTCTGTGGACACTCCGAATCGCACATCTTGCGTCTGTTAACGAGAGGTTTACGACTGGTTGTGGGTCAGGTGCGCCAGCAGGGGCACCCGACGCAAGATATTGAATCGACCAAACCGGGAGGATGGCATGACCGCAGGCTGGACCGAGGATCGCGTTGGCGCACTGACCAAGCTCTGGCTTGAGGGCCAGTCGGCCAGCCAGATCGCCAAGGCTCTGGGCGGTGGCGTGACCCGCAACGCCGTGATCGGCAAGGTGCACCGCCTTGGCCTGTCGGGCCGGGCCGCGCCCAGCCAGCCGGCGCGCACGACCTATCGTCCCACCCGCCCGCGCGCGGCGACCCCCGCTCCGGCCCAGCCGTCGGCCCCGCGCCGCATCGAGGCCGCCCAGTCGCGCCCCGTGCCGCCGACCCGTCCCGACCCGACCCCGGAAATGCCCGGCACGGCCACGGTCATGACGCTGGGCGCCCATATGTGCAAATGGCCGATCGGCGATCCGTCCTCGACCGAGTTCAGCTTCTGCGGCCGTCGCGCCTCGGAAGGCGTCTATTGCGTCGAACACGCCCGGGTCGCCTATCAGCCCCAGGTCAAGCGCGGCTCCAAGGACGGCAGCACCGATCTCGCTCGTTCGCTGCGGCGATACATCTGAGTGACGGGTGACGAGTGGCGAGTGGCGAGTTCTGCTTTCGCCGCCGACTGTGTCTGACTACTCGTCACACGCCACTCGCCACTCGTCACTCCTGAGACTTTCACGATCGCCCCTTGTGGGCCACCACCCCCTCGTCTGGCGTTCGCGCCGGGCGAGCCTTCGGGGGGCGGGGCTGCGGTTCTCCGGGTTGACGCAGCCCCGGCCTCGAAAATTTGGGGCGCTAACGCTCGCCGCGCGGCGGCTCGCTGCTTGAGCGCAGTCAGTTCAACGTCCTCGCGCCCGGCACGTCGAGGCTGAAGGCGGGGATTTCGGCCTCGAACCGTTCGCCGTCGGGCGTCTCCATCACATAGCTGCCGCGCATGGCCCCCGACGGCGTCGGCAGCGGACAGCCCGAGGCATAGCTGTGGCTGTCGCCGGGCGCGATGACCGGCTGTTCGCCGACGACGCCGTCGCCGATCACCACCTCCTCGCGGCCGCTGGCATCGGTGATGATCCAGTGGCGGGACAGCAGCTGCACCGGCACCCCGGTCAGATTGACGATCTCGATCTGATAGGCCCAGACCCACAGCCCCTCATCCGGGTTCGAGCGCCCGGCCAGATAGCTGGGCTGGACCTTGACGCGGACGCCCCGGGTTTCGGCGGTATAGGCGGCACTCTCATACATGCCCCCATGCTCGCCCCGCCGCGCGCGCGCCGCAAGCCTGTTTCGGCTTGACGACTCGCCCGGAAATCCGTGGAAGACTGGGGCCATGACCTTTACCGCCCCCCGCCCCGGCATCCTGCCCTGCCAGGCCATCGACACCCTGATCGCCGCCGGCGCCGTGACCTCGGACACGCCGTTCGACGCCGATCAGGTCCAGCCCGCCAGTCTGGACCTGCGCCTGTCCGACCGGGGCTGGCGGGTGCGCGCCTCCTTCCTGCCCGGTGAGCGTACGGTCGAGACCCGCATCCAGGACGTGGTCATGCACACCATCGACCTCGACGGCGGGGCGGTGCTGGAAAAGGGCTGCGTCTATATCGTCAAGCTGCAGGAGCGGCTCAGCCTGCCGCCCGGCGTGGTGGCCCGCGCCAATCCGAAAAGCTCGACCGGCCGCGTCGATGTGTTCGTCCGCCTGATGACCGACCGGGGCGCCACCTTTGACGATGTGGCCGAGGGCTATGACGGGCCGCTGTATCTGGAAATCGCGCCCCAGACCTTCTCCGTGCTGGTCCGCCCCGGCACCCGGCTGAACCAGCTGCGGCTCAAGGCGGGCGAGCCCCCCCGTCTGGAAACCCGCAGCGTCGGCGTCGATCTGGCGTTCGAGAATGACGGCGGCATCGTCGGCTATCGCGGGCGTCGCCACGCCGGCCTGATCGACCTGGACAAGGTGGCCGGCCACGACCCCGCCGACTTCTGGGAGCCGCTCAGGGCCCAGCGCGGCGAGCTGATGCTGGACCCCGGCGAATTCTACATTCTGGCGTCGCGCGAAGCCGTCGAGATCCCGGTCGACCAGGCCGCCGAAATGACCCCCATCGACCCCTCGGTCGGCGAGTTCCGCGTGCATTATGCGGGCTTTTTCGACCCCGGCTTCGGCACCGATGAGGCGCACGGCGCGGGCTCAAAGGGTGTGCTCGAGGTCCGCACCCACGACACCCCCTTCATGTTGGAACACGGCCAGATCGTCGCCCGCCTGGTCTATGAACCCCTGACCGAACGGCCCGACCGCCTGTACGGCGAAGGCGGCAGCCACTACCAGAGCCAGGGGCTGAAGCTCAGCAAGCATTTCCGGGCGTAGCTCCTCCCCCGTGCAACGGCGTAGGGGGACCGCGAAGCGGTGGAGGGGGCGGAAACGCCCGCGTGCTTTCCTCCGTCACCCTCGGACTTGATCCCAGGGTCGGTCCGGGCTGATCGGTTGAGAGCCGCACCAAAGCCCGCCGTCGACACTGGCACGGTTCCTGCTCCACTCATCCTTGTCCGGATCATTCCGGGACATGACAAGTGACGGGCGTTTAGCTCAGTAGCGCAGAGCGGCGGCTTCTTAACCCGCAGGTCCGTGGTTCAAGTCCACGAACGCCCCCCACTTCATGTCTGAACAGAGGTCGGGGAGGTTGCCTTGTCGTGGATGACAGTAAGTACGGGGCTGGCCGGGCTGTGCGGACTGGCCGTCTGCCTTCACGCGTGGAGGGTTCGCGAGCGGGGCAATGGTGCCAACCCGGCCGTGCTGTCCCGGACCGGGATAGGTGTGCTCATCCTCACCTGGGGCGTGCTGGTGCCGATCACTCTCTATCTGTGGCGTGAAGGCCTTGCGGCCCCCTGGCTGTTCGGGGCTGAAACCTATGATGGCGGCGTGGTGGAAACCGTCACTGCCGTCGGGCTGATCCTGATCGTCGTATTGGCCGTACGGGAGGCGGTCGTCTCCCGCGCTGTACTCAAGGTCGGCTTCTGGTCAGGCGTCGCCCTGTTCGGGGTTCTGGCCTTTGGCGAAGAAGCCAGCTGGGGCCAGCACATCTTCCAATGGTCCGCGACCGGGGCCTTCGCCACCGCGAACCTTCAGGCCGAAACCAATCTGCACAACTTCGTCTCACCCCGGCTCTATGACATTGCCTATGCGGTAGTCGGCTGGGGCATGGTTGTCGCGGCGGGCCTGCTGAGCCTGCGGCCGCCATGGCTGGCTCCACTGCTGCGTCAGCCCCCCCTGGACCGGAGGTCGGTGATCCGGATCGCGCTGCTGGTTTCGGCCGGTGCGCTTCTCCAGCACGAACTGTTTGAAGAGATGGCCGAGGCGGTCGCCATTCTGGCCTTCGTCTTCATTCAGGCCGAACTGGCCCTGACCCGGCCTGCCACCCGTGTGCCCGCGCACCATCCCGCCGCCCCGTGCCCCTCCGCATAGGCGGCGCGAGCGAGACCCCTCACTCCAGCCGGTCCGCCTTCCTGAGGTCCGGGAACATCTTCGCCCAGATGCCCGTCGAGGCCAGGGCGCCGAACCCGCCGAAGACCGCCGCGCCTACGGGCCCCAGCAGCCGCACCATCACGCCGGAATAGGCCTCGCCCAGTTCGTTCGACGCCCCGATGAACAGCATGGAGACCGAGCTGACCCGGCCGCGCATGTGATCGGGCGTGGCCAGCTGGATCAGGGTCTGGCGGATATTGACGCTGATCATGTCGGCGGCGCCGCCGATCAACAGCACCAGCGCCGACAGCCAGGCCATCCGCGACAGGCCAAACGTCAGGGTGCAGATGCCGAACACCGCCACCGCCGCCAGCATCCAGGTGCCGCCGTTGCGGGTGATCGGAAACCGGCTGAGATAGACCGCCATCGCCAGCGCCCCGACCCCGAAGGAGGCGCGCAACAGGCCAAACCCCAGCGCCCCCACATGCAGGATGTCACGCGCAAACACCGGCGTCAGCAGGGCCACGCCCGCGAACATGACCACCACCAGATCCAGTGAAATGGCGCCCAGCACAATCTTGGTCTTCCACACATAGCGCAGGCCCTCGGTCACGGCCTGCAGCCGCGTCAACCCGGTCTGGATGACCGGCGGGCGGCCCGAGGTGCGGATCAGCAGCAGCGAGGTCACCGCCACCGCGAACATGACCGCCGACACGCCATAGGCCAGCGGCACCGACAGGCCGACGATCAGCCCGCCCAGCGCGGGGCCGGCGATGGCCCCGGTCTGAAAGGCGATCGACTGGGCCGCAATCGCCGGGGCCAGGGCCCGCCGTCCGACCACCATGGGCAGGAAGGCCTGGGTCGCGGGGGCCAGAAAGGCGCGCGCGGCGCCAAACACGGCGGCGATGGCCAGCAGCCCCCACAACGGCGGATCGCCCCGGAGTGCCAGCCCGAGGAAGGCCGCCGCACAGCTGCCCTCGACCAGAACCGACAGGATGACGGTCGTCTTGCGGTCGCGCCGGTCGGCCATGGCCCCGGCGGGCAGGGTCAGGGCCAGCAGCGGCAGGAATTGCGCGAGGCCCACCAGCCCCAGATACAGGCTGGCCTGTTCGATCGGATGGTCGCGCCGGGCGATCTCATAGACCTGCCACAACAGGGCGGAGGACTGGATCTGGATGCCCAGCACTGCCGCCAGCCGCCCGATCCACAGCCAGCGGAAATCGGGCACCGACCAGGGACTGGCCGGGCCTTCACTCAAGGGAGAGGCGTCGGGTCGCTCGTCGCTCACGTGCGCCGGTCAGACTTGGGGTAGGGCGTGCCGTCGCGGTGCGAGAACACACCCGAGCGGAAGGTCATGTCGATGTCGGGATATTCGCCCTGGTCTCCGCCGGACTTGCGGGTGCCGACCTCGAGCAGGACGGCGTCGGCGTCGCTGCGGTTTTCCAGCTTGTGGCCGTTTTTGACCCCCGCCTTGAACCCGGCGCAGTCACCGGCGCGCAGCACCGTCTCTCCCTCATCCTCGACCAGCACCACCTCGCCCGACAGCACCCAGACGAACTCGTCCTCGCCTTCATGCCAGTGACGCTGGCTGGACCAGGCGCCGGGCGGCAGGGTCAGATGGTTCACCCCGAACTGGTCCAGACCCACGGCATCGCCCAGCTTCAGCTTCCGGCGCGCCTTGCACGGCCCGGCGTGCTCCTCGGGATAGGTGGTGCCGTCGGCCCGCGGCGCTGTGTTCAGATCGATACGGGGCATGGGGTCTTCTCGCAGGTCCTGACACCTCCTAAAGCATGGAACCATGCACGCACCAGCCCGCCTGATCGATCCCGTTGCCCTGACCCGCGACCTGATCCGCAGCCCGTCCGTTACCCCCGTCGATGCGGGGGCCATGGCGACTCTGAAGGCCGCGCTGGAGGGGCTGGGCTTCACCGGCCGCGACCTGCCGTTCGAGGGCACACCGAACCTCTATGCCCGGCGGGGGCGCGACGGACCGAACCTCTGCTTCGCCGGCCACACCGATGTCGTCCCGACCGGCACGGTCGCCGCCTGGTCGCACGACCCCTTCGCCGCCGAGGTCCGGGACGGCGTGCTTTACGGACGCGGCGCGGTCGATATGAAGGGCGGGATCGCCTGCTGGGTCGCTGCCGTCTCGCGGGTGCTCTCCGAGGGCGGGGTGCCCGGCTCCCTGTCCTTCCTGATCACCGGCGATGAGGAAGGCCCGGCCCTGCACGGCACCAAGCGCGTTGTTGAGCAACTCATGGCCGAGGGTGAGCGGATCGACGCCTGTGTGGTGGGCGAGCCCTCGTCGTCCCAGCGGCTCGGCGACATGATCAAGGTCGGCCGGCGCGGCTCGTTGAACAGCTGGATCACGGTCAAGGGCCGTCAGGGCCACGTCGCCTATCCCGACCGGGCCGCCAATCCGGTGCCGGTTCTGGTGCGCCTGCTGAACCGTCTGGCCGAGGCCCATCTGGACGATGGCTATCCGGAGTTTCCGCCCTCGAATCTCGAGATCACCACGGTCGACGTGGGCAATCCGGCGTCCAACGTCATTCCGGCCGAGGCGACCGCCCGCCTGAACATCCGTTTCAACCCGACCCACACGGGCGAGGCCCTGTCGAAATGGCTGGACGCGCAGGCGGCCGCGGTCTCAGCCGAGACTGGTCTGGCCATCACGCTGGAGCATCTGTGCTCGGGCGATGCCTTCCTCACCGATCGCGGTCCATTGGTAGAGGCGGTCGAGGAAGCGGTAGAGGCTGTCGAGGGTCTCCGGCCCGAAAGCTCGACAACCGGCGGCACTTCGGACGCCCGCTTCATCCGCGCCCTTTGCCCGGTGCTGGAGCTGGGTCTGGTCGGCCAGACCATGCATCAGATCGACGAGCAGGTGCCGGTCGCCCAGCTGGAGTCCCTGACCGAAATCTACGCCGCCGTGATCCGCACCTGGTTCGCCCGAACCGCCTGAGATCCCTACTGTTCGAGGAACCTCAGGGCGGTAAAGACGTGGGCCCGGACCCCCACGATCAGCACATCCTCATTGACGTCGAACAAGGGCGAATGGTTGGGCGCTGACGTGGCCGGATCGACCCCCTCGGCGCTGGCGCCCAGATGCCAGAAAACCCCCGGAATTTCCGCCTGATAATAGCTGAAATCCTCCGCCACCGTGGTCGGCGGCACGGCCGGATTGACCCGCCCCTCGCCCGCCGCCTCTTCCAGAACCGGGGCCAGCCAGGCCGACAGCGCCGGGTCGTTGTAGACCAGCGCCGCATTCTGCTTGACCGAGAATTCCGCCGTCGCGCCATAGGCTTCGGCCACATGGCCGATGGCCGCCTCGGCCCGCGCCACCAGATCATCGCGCTGGGCGATGTCGAAGGTGCGCAGCGTACCGCTCAGCCGCGCCTCGTCCGGAATGATGTTGTAGCGCACCCCCGCCTCGATCGTGGCGATGGTGAAGACCGTCGGCGTCGCCGTCGGATCGACCGTGCGGGCGGTCAGCGTGTTGACCGTCTGCACCACCTGGGCGGCGACCGAGATCACATCAATGCCCTTCCACGGCCAGGCGCCGTGCGTCTGGCGCCCGGTCAGGACGATGTCGACCCGGTCCGAGGCCGCCATGAAGCCCTCCGGCCGGTAGAAGATGGTGCCCGGCAGGCCCGGCACGACGTGCAGGCCAAAGATCGCCTCGGGCCGGGGATCGTCCAGCACCCCCTCGGCGATCATCAGCGCGGCCCCGCCCATCGGCTCGCCCGGAGGGGCCCCTTCCTCCGCGGGCTGGAAGATGAAGACGATGGTGCCGGAAATCTGGTCGCGCATGCCGGCCAGCACCTCGGCGGCACCCATCAGCATGGCGATGTGGGCATCGTGGCCACAGGCATGGGCCACCGGCACGGTGCGCCCCTGATAGGTGCCGGTCGCGGTCGAGGCGAACGGCAGCCCCGTCGCCTCCTCGACGGGCAGGGCATCCATATCGGCCCGAAGCGCCACGGTCCGGCCCGGTCGTCCGCCCCGCAGAATGGCGACCACCCCGGTCTTGCCGACCCCGACCCGGACCTCCAGCCCAAGTCCGCGCAGGTGCTCGGCGATCACTTCGGCCGTGCGATGCTCGGCAAAGCCCAGCTCGGGGTTCTGGTGAAAGTCCCGTCGCCACAGGATGACATCCGGCATGACGGCCTCGACCGCCGCCTCGACCTGTGCCGACTCGATGGACTGCGCGTTCGCGGGGGCCGTCCCGGCCAGCGCCAACGACGCAGTGAGCCCCATCAGGACTGTCACGCGTTTGAGGTATTCGATCATCACAAGCCTCCCTGCCTGCCGGCCATGCTGTGTCCCCCTCATGCTGTGCCCTTGTGCCGCCTTGCACAAGCGCGGGCCCCGTCCAATCTGGAGTCCCATGGCTATCAAGACTGCGAAAACCGACTGGCAGGACGTGGTTCTGGTGTGCCGCAAATGCACCAAGAAGCTGAAACGCAAGGGCTTCGGCCCGGATCAGGACCGCAGCCTCAGAAAGGCGCTGAAACGCTGGCTGAAACCCGGCAAGGGGCTGAAGGCGACCGTCGCCGTGGTCGAGACCGGCTGTTTCGATCTGTGTCCCAAGGGCGCGGTGGTGGCCGCCAATGCCCGCGCACCGGAAAAGCTGTTGGTTATCCAGCCGGGCACCGACCTGACCGAGATCCGCGACAGTCTGGGCCTGCGCGACGGGCGTCGCCGGAAACGCGATGCCACAGGAAGTGATGCGGCGAACGCCTCCTGACGCTGGCCACGGGGCTGCCCCCGGGCCTAACGAGGGGGTGTGAACCTCAAGAGCCCCACCTTCATGCTGTTGTTCGCGGTCAGCCTGATCGCGGCGGCGGGCAATATGGCGCTGCAGTCGGTGCTGCCGGCGCTGGGCCGGGCGTTCGAGCTGTCCGACACCCTGGTCGCCGGAGCCTTTGCCATCTCGGCCCTGATGTGGACCCTGACCTCGCCGGTCTGGGCGCGGCTGTCCGACCGGCTGGGACGCAAGCGCGTCATCCTGATCGGCCTCGGCGGCTTCATCCTGTCGATGAGCGGGTTCGGCTTGGCCGCCACCGCCGGGCTCGAGGGCTGGCTGTTGGCGGTCGTCGCCTTCTCCCTGATGGTCGTGGCGCGCACCGTCTATGGCCTGTTCGGATCGGCCGCGCCCATCGCGTCGCAGGCCTATGTCGCCGACCGCACCAGCCCGGCCGAACGGACTCAGGCGATGAGCTGGCTGGCCTCGGCCCAGGGGCTGGGGACCGTCGTCGGCCCGGCGCTGGCGCCCTTCTTCGTCCTGCCGCTCGTGGGGCTGGCGGGGCCCCTGTATGCCTTTGCCGCCATGGGCGCGGTCGTGCTGTGGGCCGTGTGGCGCTACCTGCCCAGCGGCGATGTCGTGCGTCAGCCGACCGACCGGTTGCGCGACCCCGGGCGCGGCCTTTGGCGCGACCCCCGGATCAAGGATTATCTGCTTTACGGCCTCGCCCTGATGGCGGTGCAGGCGATCAACATCTCGGTCCTCGGCTTTCACGTCATCGATGAGCTGGCGGTCGAGGGACTGGCCCCGTCGCAGGCCCAGCCCTTCATCGGCGTGGCCATGCTGGCAGGGGCCGCCGCCACCCTGATGGTTCAATGGGGCCTGATCCCCATGCTGAAGATGCAACCGCGCGACCTGATGCGCTGGGGCGCGGGACTGGCGCTGGTCGGCAATGCCATGAGCATCGCCTCGCCCGGCTTCTTCGGGGTGGTCGTGGGCTATGCCGTGGTGTCGATGGGCGTCGGCTTTGCCCGGCCGGGCTTTACCGCCGGGTCGTCGCTGTCGGTCGGGTCGCATGAACAGGGCGCGGTCGCCGGCCTGATGATGTCGCTGGCCGGGATCAGCTTCCTCGCACCGCCCATCATCGGCGTCGGCCTGTATGAGCTGATGGAGCCCGCCCCCTTCGTGTTCAATGTGATCCTCGGCCTTCTGGCCCTGATCGGCTGTTTCCTCAGCCCTGTGCTGCGCATCGGCCCGGAGGACCTGCCCGACCGCGACGAGACGCCGGGCCCCGATACGGCCCCCGCCTCCCAGCCCGGCCCCGAAGGCAATCGCTAGTCCCCCTGCCAGACAGTATGGTCAGACGCGGCATCTCATGGCACATCCCCGGCCATGGACACACGCATTGAAAAACGAGTGGGCATTCAGGCGACCCCCGACCGCCTGTGGGACGTTCTGATCGACTTTCCCGGCTGGAGCCGCTGGAACCGGCATGAGACCGAGGTCGAGGGTCAGCTGGCCTTTGGCGCGCCGATCCGCATGACCGAAACCTGGCCGGGCATGGCCAGCCGTCCGGTCGACGGTCGCATCAATGAGTGGCAGCCGCTGGCCCAGCTGGTTTGGGTGGAAAAGCGCGGCTGGCTGTTCTCGACCGTGCGCTATTTCGAGATCGAGGAGTTGGACAAGGAGTCCTGCATCCTGGCCACGGGCATGATGTTCCAGGGCCTGCGCGCAGAGCTGTTCATGGACAAGCAACGGGGCGTGATCCGCGACGCGCTGGGCGATATCTGTGACCGGCTGAAGGTCGTCGCCGAACAGGGCTGAGGCCTCGCCCGGGCTCTATCCGCCCTTGGCCATCGTGTCCTGGATGTTGATGATCGCCGGGGTCAGGATGACGATGAACAGTACCGGCAGGAAGAACAGGATCATCGGCACCGTCAGCTTGGCCGGCAGGGCTGCGGCCTTCTTTTCGGCCGCCGACAGGCGCAGGTCGCGGTTTTCCTTGGCCATGGTCCTGAGCGCGGTGCCCAGCGGCGTGCCATAGGTCTCGGCCTGGGTCATGGCCGTGGCGACCGACCGGATACCCGGATGGTTGGTGCGCTTGGCCAGCCCCTCATAGGCCAGACGCCGGTCGGGCAGATAGCTGAGCTCGGCCGACAACAGGGTCAGTTCCTCGGCCAGATCGATGGAGGACGCGCCGATCTCCTGGCTGACCTTTTGCACTGCCGCCTCGATCGACATGCCCGCCTCGACGCAGATCAGCAGCAGGTCCAGCGCATCGGGAAAGGCCTGCATGATCGAGGTGCGGCGCTTGGAAATCCGGTTCGAGAGATAGAGGTTCGGCGCATAGAAGCCGACCACCGCCGCCGCCATCACCGCCGTCACCCGCGTCATGACCGGCAGGCCAAAGTCGTTGAACACGAACAGGTAGAAGGTCACCACCGCCATGAAGATGAACGGCATGGAAAAGCGGAAGAAGTAGAAGGTCGTCAGCGGTCGCGGCCCGCGATAGCCCGCCTGGGTCATCTTTTCGGCGACCTTGGGATCTTCCAGCAGCTTGGTCAGGTTCAGCCGGTCGACGACCCGTTTCTTGAACCCTTCGTCCGACTGGCGAAGGGTGCCGCCCTGGGTCGCCATGGCCTGACGCGAGCGGCGCTTCAGCTCCTCACGCCGGGCGGCGACGGCCTTCATCCGCTTGTCCAGCCCGGCCCCGCCCCCCATCGACGACAGCAGGGTGAAGACCGTGGCGAACACCGCCACCGCCACGCCCAGGCTGAGCAGGTTCTGCGGATTGGTCAGGAACTGGATCATGCCAGCATGTCCATTGAAGCGGGGCCCATCAGAACTTGAACGAAATCATCTTCTTCATGACGAAGATGCCCAGGGACATCATCGCCACGGCGACCAGAAGCATGAATTGGCCGCGCGGGTCGGTGAACAGGATCATCATGTAGGCCGGGGTCGTCAGCGTCACGAGGATCATCACCGCCGGCGGCAGCGAGCCGATGATCCCGGCCGAGGCCGTGGCCTCGGACGACAGGGCCTTGATCTTCTCGCCCATCATCCGCCGGGCGCGCAGCACGGTCGACAGATTGGTCAGGGCCTCGGCCAGATTGCCGCCGGTCTTCTGCTGGATGGCCATGACGATCGAGAAGAATTTCAGCTCGGGCGTCGGCATGCGCTCGTACATCTTGTTCAGCGCCTCCGACAGCGTCAGGCCGACGCCCAGACCCTCGACCAGCTTCTGGAATTCGGGTCCGAGCGGAGACGGGCTTTCGCGGCCGATGATCTTGAAACAGTCGTGCACCGGCAGGCCCGACTTGATGCCGCGCACGATGACGTCGACGGCATCCGCGAACTGGCTGGAGAATTTCTTCATCCGCCCCTTGGCCAGGAACGACAGCACCCAGCGCGGCAGACCAAGGCCGAACACCAGCGCCAGACCCAGACCCAGCAGGATGTTCAACCCGAACATCAGCGCCATCAGCAGGGCGGTGACGCCCAGCCCGCCGCTGATGATCCAGAAGGTGCGGACATTCAGGCTCAGCCCTGCATGGCGGATGCGCGCCTTCAGCGACATGCGCGCCTTGCGGTCGGCTCGATCCGCTTCCTGCAGCTGGTCGACGATCTGTTTGCGGCGCGCCTCGGGGGTGTTGGCGGCGGCGGTCTTTTTCAGCCGGCCATTGTCAACCTTGGGGCCGCCGAAGGTCTGGGCGCGCTTGACGGCCTGGGCGCTGGAATCGTCACCGCCGACCAGCACCCAGCCGACCGAGCCGATGGTGATGAAGGCGAGGACTGCAGCAAGGAGGGCCAGCATCGGCACTACTCCGCCGCGTCGAGGGCTTCGGCCAACTCGCGCTCAAGGCCATAGTATCGCGCACGGTCCCAGAAGCGCGGGCGGGCGATCCCGGTCGAGCGGTGGCGGCCGATGATCTTGCCGTTCTCGTCCTCGCCCGTGATCTCGTAGACGAACAGATCCTGGGTGACGATCACATCGCCTTCCAGCCCGACCACCTCGGTGATGTGGGTGATGCGGCGCGAGCCGTCGCGCAGTCGGGCAGCCTGGATGATGACATCGACCGAGCCGACGATCATCTCGCGGATGGTCTTGGACGGCAGGCCATAGCCGCCCATGGTGATCATGGACTCCATCCGGCTGATGGCTTCGCGCGGGCTGTTGGCGTGCAGTGTGCCCATGGAGCCGTCGTGGCCGGTGTTCATGGCCTGCAGCAGGTCAAAGGCTTCCGGACCGCGCACCTCACCGACGATGATCCGCTCGGGACGCATCCGCAGACAGTTTTTGACCAGATCGCGCATGGTGATCTGGCCCTGTCCCTCAAGGTTCGGGGGCCGGGTCTCAAGCCGCACGACGTGCGGCTGCTGCAGCTGCAGTTCGGCCGCGTCCTCGCAGGTGATGACCCGCTCGGTCGGGTCGATGAAGGCTGTCAGCGTATTCAGCAGGGTCGTCTTGCCGGAGCCCGTGCCGCCCGAGATCACGAGATTACAGCGCGATGCACCGATCACGCCCAACACACGGGCGCCCTCGGGACTGATGGAGGCATACTCCACCAGATTCTTCATCGTCAGCTTGTCTTTCTTGAACTTCCGGATCGTCAGGGTCGCGCCGTCGATGGCCAGCGGCGGGGCGATGACGTTGACGCGCGACCCGTCGGGCAGGCGCGCGTCGCAGATCGGAGAGCTTTCATCCACGCGGCGGCCGACCTGCGACACGATCCGCTGACAGATGTTCATCAGCTGGGTGTTGTCGCGGAAGCGGACATTGGTCAGCTGGACCTTGCCATTGACCTCGATGAACACCCGGCCGGCGCCATTGACCATGATGTCGGCGATGTCGTCGCGGGCCAGCAACGGTTCAAGCGGGCCATAGCCCAGCACATCATTGACGATGTCCTGGACCAGATGCTCCTGCTCGGCCACCGACATGGAGACGTTCTTGATCGCCACCAGCTCGGCGACGATGTCGCGGATTTCCTCGGACGCCGCCTTCTGGTCCAGCTGCGCCAACTGGGACAGGTCGATGGTGTTCATCAACGCGTTGAAGATGGTCGTCTTGGTCGCGTGATAATAGTCGGACTGCTCCCGGACGATCTCGGTGACCGTCTGGACCTTCTTCATCTGCTCGAAGGCGGGGGTGGCGCGGGGGCCGGGCCCCTTGGCGCGCGAGGGGTCGGGGGCCGGCGGGGCCTTGGCCTGCGGACGCGCCTCAGGCCGGGCAGCCAGCGCGTCCAGCCGGTCGGCATGTTCGGATGGCGCACGCTGCGCCGGGGCCTCGGCGGTCTGGACCCCGGGCGCCGCCTCGGCCTCGTCAAAGCCAAAGGCAAAAGCCTCGGTCTGGATGCCGCGTTTGGGCTCGCGCGCCTCAGCCGGGGCCGGCGCGGCGGGGGCCGGACGCGGGGCCGCGCCTACCGGGGCCGTCGACTGTGTGCGCTTGCCAAACACGGGTCCCGTCAGCCCTTCCTGAACAGGTTGCCGAACATCGACTTGCCCTTGGCCTTGGGTCCGGCCACGGCCGGCAATTCACGGCAGGACACGATCTGGGCCAGGGTCTGGAAGGCGGCCGCCGACTTCGACTTGTCGTTCAGGTCCAGCACCATCTGGCCGTTGTTCGCGGCCGTGCCGAACACCTTGGGCTCGAACGGAATGATCAGGCTGGGATGAACCCCCAGCGCCGCACCGAAATCCTTGGCCGGGATCTCGGGCCGTCCCGGCACGCCGACCTGGTTCAGCACCAGCCGAGGCGGCGCATCATTGGGCCTGCCCTGACGGACCAGGTCGATCATGTTCTTGGCATTGCGCAGCGACGCCAGATCGGGGGTGGCGACCACCACCACCTCATCGGCCGAGATCAGGCTGCGGCGCATCCAGCCGCTCCAGACGTGCGGCAGGTCCAGAACCACAAAGGGCGCCGTCGCCCGGATGCGGCTGGTGACCTCCTCGAACGCCTCGACCGAGATGTCCCAGTCGGCTTCCAGCGTCGCCGGAGCGGCGAACAGGCTCAGCTTGTCGGTACAGCGGACCATCATCCGGTCCAGCAGGGTGGCGTCCAGACGATCCGGCTGGCTCAGCGCATCGGCCACCCCGTTCAGGGGGTCCTGATTGAAGTCCAGACCCGCCGTGCCGAACGGCAGATCATAGTCGACGATGACCGTATTGGCGCCGATCCGCTCGCTCATCGCATAGGCAGTGTTGTGCGCCACCGAGCTGGAGCCCGTGCCGCCGCGCGCGCCGACAAAGGCGATCGAGCGACCGACGAACGGCTGGGCCGGATCGGAGAACAGGCCGCCGATGGCCGCGATGAGTTGCAGCGGCTGCAACGGCGCTACCAGATATTCGCTGACGCCGCGCCGCATCAGCTCGCGGAACAGCAGGATGTCGTTGGTAGCCCCGATCACCACCACCTTGGTGCCCGCGTCGCAGACCTCGGCCAAGGCATCGATCTCGGCCAGCAGGGAATGCGGGTCCTTGAGGCATTCGACAATGATCAGCGGCGGCGTCGGCTCGTTGGCATAGGTCTCGATGGCCGCCGGGATGCCGCCCACGCGGATGTGGGTGGTGGCGCGCGCCATGCGCCGGTCCTTGCCGGCCCGGTCCGCTGCCGCCAGCGTGTCCTGACGCTCGGCGAAGACGTGGATGGCGATGCGCGGGATCGAGACGCCGGAGGTGTCCTGCTGGCCATAGCCGGGACTGGAGGCGACCTCGGGCAGGCCCGCCTCGATCGGCGCCAGCGCGGCTGACGCCCCGGCGACCAGTTCGCCAACGGGATTGAACGGCTCGCCCTGATCAAAGGATGCGGCAGGGACCGTTGCCGCCGGAAAGGGCGTCGGCTCGCTGCCGATGGGCGCGGTGAACTGCAGCGGCTCGTGAGCCGGCGCAGGGGCAGACGCACGTCCCTCCGGCCGGGCATAGCTCATGTCCAGGTCGAAGGACTCGTCCACGTCCGCGTCATAGGCGTCTTCAGGTCTGGGGAAGGCTGAGGCGTTCATCGGGCCCTATTCCACCGCCCGCGCGATGCGGCCGCTGACCAGTTCGTCCTGGGGTGCCGACGTCGGCTGACCGGCGCGGTAGTTCTGGAAGACCACGGCGGCGCGGCCGGAATCCGCCGGCGTCATGGCGCGCGGGCGCACGATGTCGCGCGGATCGTCGATCTGGGCGGCCATGTTCGCCGTCACCGAACAGCCAAGGCCGGGCGACGGGGCATTGGTATAGCGCGGACGTCCGGCCCCGTTGACCGCGGCGCAGTTCGGGATCACCGCCTGGACGATATCGAAGCCGACCAGCACCGGTGCCCGGGGATCGGGGGCGGCATAGCCTTCGACGCGGATACGTTCTTCGGGCACGCCGCGCGCGGTCAGGGCCGCCTTGACCGACCAGGCCATGTCGGCCGCTGCGGCATCACCGCCACCCGGCGACTGGATCAGCACACCCCCGGTCCCGGAGGCCCAGTAGCGCTGGACCAGCGCATCGATAGCCGCGCTCTGGTTCGCCGACATGCCCCGGTCGTGAACCGCCAGGGCGATCCGGTCGAGACCCGGCTCGACCTGCATATAATACTGCGAGATCGGCGTCAGCGGCGTGACGCCGCCTGCGCCGCCGCCGCCACAGGCCGACAGGGCCAGCGCCGCCGCCGCAACGGTCAGGACAGCCAGTGTGCGAGGGGTGCGTACGGTCATGTCCGGCCTCATTCGATCACATAGCCGACCGGGCCGATCCAGCGGGCCGGAGCCTCGTCGCCAGTCTGGCGCGGCGGTCCATAGGCCTGGGTCAACTGGCCGAACAGCAGGGCCGAGGCATCGCCCGCGACCGTCAGGCCGTCGGCCGGGGTCTGCAACTGGTTCGGGCTGGTCGGCGAGACGATATAGGCCTCGAGGATGATCACCAGCTCGGTCTCGTTCGACAGATAGTCGCGCGACCGGAACAGGCCGCCGGCCACCGGGATGTCCCCCAGCAGCGGCAGCTGGTCGATGTTCTGGCGGGTGTCCTCGCGCAGCAGGCCTGCAATCATCAGCGACCCCCCGGACGGCAGTTCCACGGTCGAGGAAGCACGGCGCACGTTCAGGGCGGGGATGACCAGGGCATTGTCGGCGGTACCGCCCAGGGTAAAGGCGCCCGAGGTGCTCAGCTCCGACACCTCGGTCGACAGCTGCAACGAAATCCGCCCGCCCGACAGCACGATCGGCCGGAAGGCCAGACGCACACCGTAGGGCTTGAACTCGATCAGGATATTGCCGCGATCATCGCGACCGACGGGCACGGGGAACTCGCCCCCCGCCAGGAATTCGGCATTCTCGCCCGACACCGAGGTGGCATTGGGTTCGGCCAGAACCCGCACCAGTCCCGCCCGCTCGAAGGCCCGAAGCGTGCCGGTCAGGCCCTCGCCGTCGTTGTTGGCGTCGGTATAGGTCAGGTTTCCGCCGCCCAGCTGGCTGCCAGCCACGGCAAAGGTCGCCGAGCTGGTCAATTGCAGGCCGTCACCGACCGTATCCAGAATGGTGGTGACGTCGAAGCCCAGCTGTTTCACTGCCGAGCGCTGCACCTCGATCACCCGGGCGCGGACCATCACCTGATCCGAGCCGGTGATGGTCATCATGTTGATGATCTTTTCCGGCGAGTCGACGAAGGCACTGGCGATCTGGGTGACCCGGTCGGCCTCGCCGGGGCTGGAGACGGTCCCGGTCAGCAGGATCCGGTCGTTGACCGCCTCGGCCCGCACATCGGTGCCCGGCAGGATCCGGCTCAGCGTATCCTGAAGCGCGCTGACCCCGGCATCGACGCGGATCCGCAGGGTCAGGATCGAGCGACCGGCGGAGTCCAGAAACACCGCATCGGTCTCGCCAGGCGCCAGGCCGATGATGGTGATGCGGCGCGGGGTATGAAGAACCGCCTCGGCGACTGTGGGGTTCGAGACAATGACATCGCGCGCATCATTGGGCAGATCGACCGCCATGGATGTGCCGCGCGGCAGGCTGACCAGACGCGTGCCGGTGCCCATGGTCACCACTTCGCGGCTCTGGGCCTGCACCGGCGGGGCGGCGAACGGCATCCCCAGCAGCAGGGTGGCCGCAGCGGCTAGCGCCGTGCCTCCGCGTCGGAACATCGGGCTCATGGGACCACCACCACTTCGGTTTCGCCGCCGCGATAAACGCGCACCGTGCCGCTCTCGGCGCTCGGCGCCGCGCCAACCCGGCCGGAGGGACCGCCGGTATCGGCATAGGAGCGCAGGACCAGGCTCAGCTCACCCTCGGACTTGGCCAGGGCCAGGGCCTCGGCATCGCCGGGCCGGACCTCGAGCGTGGCCGTCGCGCCAACTACGGCCTGTTCGGCGTCCGAGACGCTGGTCGACTGGTCGATGGCCAGCACCTTGACGTTCTGCAGCACGGTAGAAGAGGCGAAGCGCGGCCGGTCGCCTTCCTGGGCACCCATATTCGCCAGATTGGTCTCGCGCGTCAGCAGCACATCGACGCGGTCGCCGGGCAGGATGAACCCGCCGGCGGCGGTCTCGACCGTCACGCGGATGGCCATGGCCCGCATGCCCGGCTCCAGATAGGCGGCCATATAGCCGCTGTCCCCGGCGGGCACGACCTTGCGCGCGACGATCGGCTCTCCGGCCAGAATGGTCTCGCGCACGACGGCGCCGACGAAATCGGATTTGGAGGCCTGGGTCACGGCCTCGGTGGCGGCCCGCGTCACACGGGCTACGGCGCCGTCTGGCTTTTGCGCCACGGCGACCGTCTGGCCCTTGGCCGGAATCGGCACCGTGCCGTCGGTGACCCAGGTGGCATCGACGGCGCTGACGGCCCAGTCCTTCCAGACCATATCCGCGGCTGTCAGGCGGCTGCCTGCCTCCAGGTCCTTGGCCGCGACCAGCACCTTGGCCATAGGCTCGGTCGGTCCGGCGGGGGATTCAGCGGCGGCGGGGGTGGTCGGCTGGCCCGAGGACGAGCCCATCGTGCGCACCACCAATGCCAGGCCGATAGCAGAAATGGCCGCAACGCAGATCACGACGATACGGGCGGGCTTCATCCAGGGTCTCCGGCGGCAAGCGGTCGACCCGAATCATGCCTCGGGCAACCTGACCGTTAACGACCATGAAGCCCGCGAGTTAACGCTCCCCTAAGCCCGGATTCACAAGTGCTTCCTGGTTCAGAAGCCGGCGGCGAACCGCTCGACCAGGGTGCTGGCGGGATAGGCCAGAAGCGCGCCCACGGCGATGGCGACGCCATACGGAATATCGCCCTTGGGTTCCATCAGCTGCGACACCCAGCCGGGCGCGCCGAACAGGAACGGTCGGGCGTGAAACCGGGCAAAGATCAGCGCCAGACAGAACACCCCGCCCGCGATGCCCGTCCACAGCAGGAAATAGCCGGACCCCGCTACCCCCAGCCACAGGCACGAGGCCGCCATCAGCTTGGCGTCACCACCACCGATCCAGCGCAAGGCAAACATGCCGGCCCCGGCAAACAGGGCCAGTATCGCGACGCCCACATGGGCAGCCACGGTTGATAGTGGCAGTCCGACCGCCAGCGCCGTCGGAAAGAACGCCCCGATCAGGATCAGCGAGATCCAGTTGGGGATGGTCATCGACGTCAGGTCCTTGAGCCCGGCGATGATCACCAGGGCGGGCAGGGCGGCCAGAAGCATCAGGGTCAGCGTGTCCATAGGCGGCACCCTTGCACGGCACGCGTTAAAACGGGGTTTCCCTGACCGGCCCTCCGCGCCAACGACAAGGGGCCGAAGCGTCGCCGCTCCGGCCCCCGATCGGTTTTCAAGACGCGTCGGCGATTAGGCGCCGGCGGTGCCACCCATGCCGGTGACGACTTCGTTGAACTTGGTCTTGATGGTCGTGCCGAGGGCGGTCACGGCCGAGATGATGACGACGGCGATCAGGGCGGCGATCAGGCCGTACTCGATGGCCGTGGCGCCGGATTCGTCCTGGGCAAAGCGCGAGATGAACTTGGTCATGGTATCCTCTTGGTCGGTTCTTTGCGGGCTTGGTGGGGGAGACGGTCGCCCGCTTGGCCCCCCGAGTTGCAGGGTCAAACTAGCGGAGGGCAGTTAAGGAGCCGTCGAGAATAATGGTTATTCGTGCATTTACTTTGATTTTACTGTGACGCGCAGCACGCCTCGTCGCGACGCGGGCTGTCCTTCTCCCCTCGTGGGAGAAGGTGTCAGGCGGAGCCTGACGGATGAGGGGGACTCTCGATCCGGAGCGGAACCCAGCAGCTTTGGCGCCCGCCCGCCCCCTCATCCGAGCCGCTCTGCGGCCCACCTTCTCCCACAAAGGGGAGAAGGAATGCTGAGCTGAAGCCCTCAGATAGGATAGCCGCCCCCAAATTCCCCAACCCTTTCAACACCCCTACCGCTTCCCGGACCGTTCTTCCCGACCAGGTCCGCCGGTGTGCCACTC
>Ga0207882_1000068_pt1 | contig 68588 bp, 67 predicted proteins | sample MalvirmetaMSP103_FD_184228 | JGI IMG/M metagenome (GOLD analysis project Ga0207882, IMG submission 184228) | Marine viral communities from the Deep Pacific Ocean - MSP-103 (SPAdes) | ecosystem: Environmental > Aquatic > Marine > Oceanic | place: Pacific Ocean | collected 2011-05-15 | reverse complement strand
GCTTCAACAAGCTCAAGCACTTCCGCCGCTTCGCGACACGCTTCGACAGGCTCGCCAGCCACTACCTGGCCTTCGTCCACATCGCTGCCTCCATGCTCTGGATGCGCTGAATGTCGATTCGTCCTAGTTCTTCACGTCTTCCTTGACGTCGCCAAAGGTCTTCTGGACCTTGCCTTCGACCTGATCGGCCTTGCCTTCGGCCTGCAGCTTGTGGTTGCCGGTCGCGTCGCCTGCAGCGTCCTTGACGTTGCCCACGGCTTCCTTGGCAAGGCCTTCAACTTGATCCTTGTTCATTGTCGTCTCCTGGGAGGAAGGCGAACCCGTCGTTCGCCCTATGACAATTCAACAGGTTCAGGCGCAGGTCGTTCCCCGGATCACGCGGATGTGCGAGACCTCAGCCAGACCGCCACCGCCCAGGCATGGGCCTCGTGACGCAGACTGGCCAGGGCCTCCACCAGGTCCAGCCAGACCAGTTCGTGGTCGTCCTCGATCTTGCCGGACGGCGTGGGGTCCAGCAAACGCAGCGTCCAGAAGCCCCCCGTGTTGTTGACCGTGCGTCCGTCGCTCTTGTCCACGAACTGGGCGGCTTCGGTCAGGCACACGTCCGCCGCCACCCGAAGGCCGGTTTCCTCGCGGAACTCCCGCACAACCGCTTCGGGCTCGGACTCATCGCCATCGCGCGCGCCACCGGGCAGGTCGAGATAGCTGCCCTCGCCCCGGTCAATCCGCACACAGGCCAGCCGCCCCTCGTGCACCAGAATGCCGAAAGCCGTGGGGCGTGGCACATAGGTATGGTCGGGTCTGGGAATTCCGAACTGCAGCATGGTCCGGCCTAGAGGTCGAAAGCCAACTGGGCGCGCACGCCCTTGTGCGCGTCATCGAAGCTGACCCGGGAGCGTAACCCCCCCGCCATGGCCGCCACGATCTTGGAGCCGAGCCCCGTGCCTTTCGGTCCCGCGGACTGATCCCCCAGCCCCGGCCCGTCGTCCTCAACCGTCAGCAGGGCGCGCCCGTCTCCATCTGCCTTGAGGTGGATGCGGATTTCGCCACCCTGACCGGGTTCGTAGGCATATTTGACGGCGTTGGTGACCAGTTCGGTCACGATCACGCCAAGCGAGACCGCCTGATCCGTGCCGACGTTCATGGGGTCGGCATCCAGCGTCAGATTGGGCGCATTGTCCTCGCGTCCCAGCGACACACTCAGCTCCTCGATCAGGCTTCTCAGATACTCATCCATAGCCACCTGGGCCATATCGCCCGAGGTGTAGAGGCGGCGGTGCACGTGGGCGACCGCCTCGATGCGCGCCTGCGCCTCGCGCAGCGCATCCCGGGCCGCACCGTCCGCCAGCTGGCGCATCTGCAGCGAGATGAAGCTGGACACCAGCTGCAGCGAGTTGCCGACCCGGTGGTTGACCTCACGCAGCATGGCCTCGGCCCGGTCACGGGCCATGCGGATCTCGTCCTGGGCGGTCTCGTTTTCACGCTGAAGGCGACGCCGGTTGTGGGCGTCCTCGATGGCCGACCGCAGCAGGGAGGTGAAGTCCTCCGACACGTCCTTGATCACATAGTCCGCCGCCCCGGCCCGCAGGGCGGCAACCGCAATGCGGCCCTCCTGAGCGCCGGTGACGTAGACGACGGGGGGCGGATCAGGCAGGGCCAGAATGTCGGGCAGCACATCCAGCCCGTCGCGCTCGGGCATGTAGTGGTCCAGCGCACAGACGTCGAATACCTGACCGCCTTTCAGGCACTCCAGACCGGCCTCGCCGTCGGCCGCGCAGGTGACTGCAAAGCCCTGACGGCCAAGCTCCTTTTCGACCAGCCGCGACAGGCCGCGGTCGTCGTCAATGTAGAGCAGTCTGAGGGGCGTGGTCAGCGGTTCCAAACAGCGCTCACTCAATCGATTTCGGGGGCCTGAATGACCGAAAGGAAAAGGCCCAGTTGCCGGATGGCTTCGGAGAAGGACTCATACTCCACCGGCTTGGTGATGTAGACATTACAGCCCAGATCGTAGCACCGCTGGATTTCCGTCTTGTCGTCCGTCGTGGTCAGGATCACCACAGGCGCGCGCCGCAGCCGGGCATCCGACTTGATCTTCTCCAGAATGTCGGTGCCCGACATGTCCGGCAGGTTCAGGTCCAACAGGATCAGCAGCGGGCCATTGGCCAGCACCGCCTCGCTGAACAGATGCTCAAGGGCTGATGTGCCGTCAGCAAAATGCTCGATCGCGTTCGAGATGTTGGCGCGGCGGATGTTCTTCTCGATCAGCCGCGCATGGCCGTGATCGTCTTCAATCATCACGATTTTGACGGGTGTGGTCATGAGGCGGTTCCGTTTTCCGAGACGTACAGGCGTTTGGGAAATTTGAGGATGAATGTCGAGCCTTCGCCCAGTCTCGACTCGACGGCGATATCGCCGCCCATCCGGCGAATGCTGTTCTTGACGAAGGCCAGCCCCAGACCCTCGCCCGGCTGATCCTGTTTGCCGGAGCGACGAAACAGTTCAAATATCCGCTCGTGGTCCCGGTCTGAGATGCCGCGGCCGTTGTCGATGATGCGGTACTCGACCATCCCGTCGGCTAGGTCCTGACCCTCGATCCGGATCCGCCCGGGGCGCTTCGGGTCCAGATATTTGACGGCATTGTCGATCATATTGCTGAACACCTGCTCCAGCGACAGTCGGTCACCCGTCAGACCCGGCAACTCGGCCACCTCGATCTCGGCCCCGGCGGCCTCCGTTTGATGGTTCACACTGTCGGCAATCTTGCCAACCATGGCCGTCATATTGATCGGCTCTGAAGACAGCACGCGTCGCCCGTCGCGCGAGAGCTTGAGGATGGCATTGATCAGCCGATCCATCTTCTCGGTCGAGGCGCGGATGAAGCCGATCGCCTCGGGCACATCCTCGCGCACGGCGACCAGGGCGTCGTTCTCCATCAAATCAGGAGCCTCGGTCTCAACCATGGACATCTGACGGTCGATGACCTTGCCGGCCTGTTCCAGTTCGGAGGTGTAGCCCATGACGTTGACCAGTGGCGCGCGCAGGTCATGGCTGACGATATAGGCGAAGCGTTGAACCTCCTCGTTGGCACGGATCAGGTCGCCGGTGCGGTCCCGCACCTCATTTTCCAGATTGGCATTGATGCGGTCCAGCTCGTAGTGGGCGGCCTGCATTTCACGCAGGTATCGCAGCACGATCCAGGCCACGATGCCCGCCAGCATCAGCACCAGAATTCCGGCCATGGCGTTGACGCCGATCGTCGCGCGCGCGGACCATTCCGACTGTTGCCGACGGGACGCGAACCGCTCGCTCTCGATCGTATCGATCGCGTCGATCTCGAGCCGCATGGCGTCCATCAGTTCCTTGCCCCGCCCGTCGCGGACGATCTGCACGGCATCGCCGGCGCGACCGCTGCGGGCCAGGGTGATGCTTGCATCCATCACACCCAGACGTTCGCGCGCCAGGTTTCTCAGACGATCGACCCGCTCGCGCACCTCGGGGTCGCTGGCGGTCAGGTCATCGAGTTCCTGCATCACCATCGGAAGTTCGCGAACAGCTTCGTCGTGAATGGTCAGGAACTGTTGACGCCCGGTCAGCAGATATCCCCGCTGGCCGGTTTCAGCATCGACCAGCCGGGTCAGCACATCGCGTGCCGCAACCTGTACGCGAACATTGCGATCGATGGTTTCATTGAACTCGGCCGTACGACCGATCATGACAAAGGTGGCCAGATTGACGGCCAGTAGCAGCACAAGTGCCAGAGACAGCAGCCCAAGCAGGGATCGGCCCAGGCTGGCCGTTCGCAGGAAGCGGCTGAATGCCGTCAGATTTTCGCGGATTTCCCAGCTCATCACCGGCCACGTTTAACCGCCGGTCGGCCCAAGTCCAGTCGCGTCTCGGGTGAAACCTTCGACGTTCCCGCGATTTACGGTTAGCATAGGGTTGATACGCAACGCGTAAGGGGGCGACATGGTCTGGTGGTGGTGGATTATTCCGGCAATCGTTGGGTTGGCGGGTGTCATCTTTCTGCTAAGCGGTCTGGGGGCTTTTTTCCGCGGCAAATTCCTGAGCGGCGGTCTGGGGGCCATCGGTGGTGGCGGTCTGGCTGCAGCGGCGGCGATTGCCGCGCTGCTCGGGATGAACGTCCAGACCTATGCCCGCCTCACCTATGAGCGACCGGTGGCCACGATCCAGGTCAAGCAGCTTGGCCCCCAGTATTACGAGACGACCGTCATCCAGCCCGCCGCCAACGGCACTGATGCGCCGACCACAGCGGTCTACCCCCTGCATGGTGACCAATGGCGGATCGAGGCGCAGGTCCTGCGCTGGAAGCCCTGGGCCACGGTTCTGGGCCTCGACACCCAGTACCGCCTCGATCGTCTGTCGGGCCGATACCAGTCGATTCAGCAGGAACGCGAGGGCATCCGCAGCGTCCACGACCTCAGCGGCGGCGACCAGCCCGATGCCCTGCCCTGGCGGATCAATGCGTGGGACATGGCGCGCAAATATCGCCGCTATGTCGATGCGGTCGACACCCTTTACGGTGGCGGCGCCTATATGCCGATGGCCGATGGCGCGGAATATGAGGTCTGGATCACCCAGTCCGGTCTTGTCGCCCGCCCGACCAACGAAGCCGCCCGCCAGGCGTCCTCCGAAGGCTGGACCGAGGTCAACTGATCCCGCGTCAGACCTGCCCCAGCGTACGCAGCCGCGCGCGAGGGTGGATCTCATTCTGGCTCATCACCACGGTCTGACCGCGAAAGCGTTCGATGATCGAGCGCACATAGGGCCGGACTTGCGGGCCGGTCAGCAGCACAGCCGTCTCGCCCGACATGGCGGCTCGCTCGAACACATCGCGCACCGCGCGGATAAAGTCCTGCAGCCGTGACGGCGCCATGGCCAGCTGCTTGTCCTCGCCCTGACCGACCAGACTCTCGGCAAAGGCCTGCTCCCACTCGGGTGACAGGGTCACGATCGGCAGGGCCCCGTCGTCGGCCTTGTGCTGCCAGCACAGCTGACGCGCCAGACGGGTCCGCACATGCTCGACCAGGGTAGTCACCGAGCTGGTATGCGGCGCGGCTTCCGCCAGACCTTCCAGAATGGCGGCCAGATCGCGGATCGAGACCTTTTCCTTGAGCAGGGTCTGCAGCACCCGCTGCAGGGTGGTGACGGTCACCGAGCCGGGGATCAGATCCTCGACCAGCTTCTTCTCCTCGCCCTCCAGACCGTTCAGCAGCTTCTGCACCTCGGCATAGGACAGCAGCTCGGCCATATTCTCCTTGAGGATTTCCGTCAGGTGGGTGGTCAGCACGGTCGAGGGATCCACCACCGTATAGCCGCGGAAGGTCGCCTCCTCGCGCAGGGACTCGTCGATCCAGGTCGCCGGCAGGCCAAAGGCGGGTTCCTTGGTGTGCTCGCCCGGTAGTTCGACCTGACGGCCCGCCGGATCCATGGCCAGCAGTTGCCCCAGACGCACCTCGCCCTTGCCGGCCTCCATCTCCTTGATGCGGATGGCATAGCCCTGGGTGCCGAGGCGCATATTGTCGAGGATGCGCACCGAGGGCATGACGAAGCCGTACTCCTGCGCCAGCGACCGGCGCAGGGCGCGGACCTGATCGGTCAGGCGACGCCCTTCCAGATCATTGATCAGGGCGAGCAGGGAATAGCCCAGCTCGATCTTGACCTCATCGATATTGAGCGCGGTCGAGATCGGCTCCTCAACGTCCTCACGGGGCTTGGATGACTCGGCAGTTTCCACCGGCGCCGGTTTCAGACGTGCCCGGCCCAGCCGCCAGGCCATGAAGCCCGAACCTGCCGCGAGCGCGAAGAACGGCAGCAGAGGCATGCCCGGGATTAGACCGATCAGGGTCGAGGCTGCCGCCACCATGCCGAGGCTGATGGGGTTGGTGGCCAGCTGGCTGACCAGGGCCTTGTCAGCCGACCCCTCGACCCCGGCCTTGGACACCAGAAAGCCTGCGGCGATCGAGATGATGATGGCTGGCACCTGGGTGACCAGACCATCGCCGATGGTCAGTTGGACGTAGGCCGTGGCCGCCTCGCCCATCGGCATGCCGTGCTGCAACGTCCCGATCAGGATCCCACCCAGCACATTGATGAAGACGATGATCAGGCCGGCGACCGCGTCGCCACGGACGAATTTCGAGGCACCGTCCATGGCGCCGAAGAAGGTCGATTCCTGCTCCAGTTCCTTGCGGCGGGTCTTGGCCTGATCCTCGGTGATCAGGCCCGACGACAGATCGGCATCGATGGCCATCTGCTTGCCCGGCATGGAGTCGAGGGTGAAGCGGGCCGAGACCTCGGCGATGCGGGTCGAGCCCTTGGTGATGACGACAAAGTTCACCACCAGAATGATGGCAAAGACGATGATACCGATGATGAAGCTGCCGCCCATCATCAGGGCGCCGAACGCCTCGATCACATGGCCGGCGGCGTCCCCGCCCTCGTGACCGCTGGTCAGCACCAGCCGGGTCGAGGCCAGGTTCAGGCCGAGGCGGAACAGGGTCGAGACCAGCAGCACCGTCGGGAAGATGGCGAAGTCCAGCGGCTTCTTCATCATCAGGGCGGTCATCAGGATCAGCACACTGGAGATCAGCGAGATCGCCAGCAGCATATCCATCAGGAAGGCCGGGATCGGCAGGATCAGCAGCAGGATGACGCCGATGACGCCGACCGCCATACCGACCTCGCCGCGCGCGACCCAGCCCAGCATGTCCTTGCCCGAAGGCCGCGCCATGCCGTCCTTCATCATGATGGGGGCGTCGGTCATGTACGCCCCAGAGCAGCAAGAGCCAGGCGGGTGGCCTCAGCGACGACGGCGTCGTTCTGCTCGGCCGAACTCTCGCGCGTGGCATGATAATAGATGGCGAGGACCACCGGCTCGCCAGTCGGCGGGTACAGCACGCCGATGTCATTGGTCGGGCCATAGCCGCCGGTGCCGGTCTTGTGCGCCGTGCGCCAACCTGCAGGAAGGCCCGCCTTGATGCGCCCCTCGCCCGTGGGTGAGGCGAACATCCAGCCCAGCAGCTTGTCCCTGTGCGGGACCATCAGCGGTGTGTCGTCATCGATGAACAGACGCTTGATGTTGGCTATCGATTGCAGCGGGATGATGGTGTCTTTGTCGCCGTCGAGACGGTTCATCTCGGGCTCGAAACGGTCGACGCGAGTGCTGGTGTCGCCGAGACGGCGATAGAAGTCCTGCATGGTCTCCAGCCCGCCATTGGCCTTCAGCAGCAGGTTCGCCGCCGGGTTGTCGCTGACCTCGACCGTACCCTTGCAGAGCTGTTCAACCGTCAGGCTCTGGCCGATGGCCGGTTCAGTGACCGGGGCATGGGAGACCATGTCGGCGCGGGTTATCGGGATCGGCCGCGCAAGATCTTCCTCGCCCGCCTGAACACGCAGGAAGGTCGCGGCGGCCAGGTACATCTTGAAGGTCGAACAGTAGACGAACCGTTCCTCGCCACGAGAAGCGAGGCGGTGGCCTGAGGCCAGGTCGTGCGCCGCGAGGCCGATGCGGCCCCCGTTGGCGGCTTCCAACGCGGACAGATCCAGCGCGCCAGGAGATGCCGCGGGAGTCGACGGTGCAACGAATGGATTATCGCACGCTGCGAGGGCGAGGGCCCCGAACCCCATCAGAACGCTTCTGCGATCCACGCTCTCGCTCCTCAGCCGACGGTGGCGGAAATGCCCGACTGGGGCGCGGGGATGGGCGTACCTTCGTCGGCGTATTCGTTCAGCTTGTTGCGCAGGGTGCGGATCGAGATGCCCAGGATGTTGGCCGCATGGGTGCGGTTGCCGAGGCAGTGGCCCAGGGTGTCGAGGATCAGGGTCTTTTCCATCTGGGCCACCGTCTGGCCGACATAGGCGCGGGTCACGGCATCAGCGGTCTGGGCCGCGCGGCTGGCGGGGCCTGCGTCCCAGGTCGCGCCCGTCAACGGTTGACCATCTGGCAGGCGAATGGCGTCGACATCGATCTCGGGCCCCTGGGCCAGCAGCACCGCGCGGTGCATGGCATTTTCCAGCTCGCGCACATTGCCGTTCCAGCGATGCGCGGTCAGGGCCCGACGCGCCTCGGCCGACACGGGGCGCACCGGCACACCGTTCGCGGCCGCATATTTCCGCACGAAGAAGTCGGCCAGCGCGGGGATGTCACCCGGACGCTCGCGCAGCGACGGCAGGCGCAGATTGACGACGTTCAGCCGGTACAGCAGGTCCTCGCGGAAGCTGCCTTCCGACACCGCGCGGGCCAGATCCCGGTTCGAGGTGGCGATGATGCGGATGTCGACCTTGACCGGTGTCGTGCCACCGACGCGGTCGATGACGCGTTCCTGAAGCGCGCGCAGCAGCTTGGCCTGCAGCCGCACATCCATCTCGCTGATTTCGTCCAGCAGCAGGGTGCCGCCGTCGGCCTCCTCGAACTTGCCGACCCGGCGGGCCACGGCCCCGGTGAAGGCGCCCTTCTCGTGGCCGAACAGTTCCGATTCCAGCAGATTGTCCGGAATGGCCGCGCAGTTGACGCTGATGAACGGCTTGTCCGCCCGACGCGAATTCTGGTGCAGATAGCGCGCCATCACCTCCTTGCCGACGCCGCTTTCGCCGGTGATCAGGATCGAGGCTTCCGAGCGCGCGACCTGGTCCGCCAGACCGATCACGGCCTTCATCGACGGATCCGCCGAGATCAGCGGGCGATCATCATCCGCCACCGCCGACAGTACGGCGGCGATCAGGTCCGCTTCGGGCGGCAGGGGGATGAACTCCTTGGCCCCGGCGCGGATGGTGGCGGCCGCATCATCCGGCCCCGCATCGACGCCACAGGCCACGACCGGCACATGGATGCGCTCGGCCTCGTTGGCGGCAATCAGGGCGGCGATGTCGATGCGATAGTCGACCATCAGCAGGTCCGCGCCCTGGCCACGCCGAAGCTGCTCGGTGGCCTGATCGCCTCGCTCGACGTGGTGCACCTTGGCGCCGTGGGCCATGGCCATTTTCACGGCCGAGGCCAGCTGCCCGCTCAGTCTGCCAACTACCAGAAGCCGCATGGGTCTTCTCCTCTAAATCTCACTGCCGGTCGCCATGTTCAGGCGCCCGTATCCTCGGTCTTGATGATTTCCGTCATGGTCACGCCCAGCCGGTCCTCGACCACCACCACCTCGCCGCGCGCGACCAGCCGGTTGTTGACGAAGATGTCGATGGCCTCGCCGACCTTGCGGTCCAGCTCCAGCACCGAGCCACTGGTCAGTTTCAGCAGTTGCGCGACCGACATGTGCGACTTGCCCAGCACGGCCGAGATGTTGACCGGCACGTCGAACACCGGGGCCAGGTCGCTGGCGGACTTGTCCAGTCCGTCCTCGTTCGACACGGGCATGACCCCGTGATCAAACTCTTCAAGCGGCAGATTGTCAGCAGTCATGGGTTCATCCCTTCGGACGATTCGGCGGTGTCGGGGGCTTGGTCAGCGGCCAGCGCGCGGGCGACCGCGGCAGCCAGTCGGCTAAAGGTTTCTTCGGGATCAAAGGCGGCGCGGCCATCGGCCCATTCCAGCTCAAAGGCAGCCTGCGCCAGACCCGGTTCGTCGCGAAACCGGACCGCCCCGGCATAGCCGACATTGGCGCACAGCCCCTCAATCTCGGCACGACCGGCCTCGTCCAGACCGTCCATGGCGATCACCAGACGCGGCGAGGCATCGATCTCGCGGCCCAGTTCCTCAAGCGCGGCCTGCACGGCGGCGCGAGGCAGGCGTTCCAGCGCGGCGAAAGCCAGCGCCCGACCGGTCGCCAGGGCCAGATCGGCGGTCTGTTCGCGATAGGTCTCCACCACCCCGGTCAGACGCGGCAGGCTGTTGTTCAGGGCGGCGCTCAGATCGGCGATAGCCTGAGACCGGCGGCTGTCGACCTCGGCCAGCGCCTGCGCGTGCGCTTCATGGCGAGCCTGGGCGACCAGCGCCTCGACCTCGGCTGGCGAATAGGCGCGCTTGACCGGCTGCCAGTCCGTGGACCGCACGACCGCGCCCGACGAGTCAAACTCGGTGTCGAAGGCGAAGGGACGGGAGGGGGCGGGCGCGTGGGTCATGTCAGTAGATCAGCTCGTCGTCGCCGCCCTGGCCCACCAGCATGATCTCGCCCTTGGCGGCGAGATCCTTGGCGACCTGAACCATGGCCATCTGGGCCGAGTCGACGTCCTTGAGCCGCACAGGCCCCATCGACTCCATGTCCTCGCGCATGATCTTGGACGCGCGTTCGGACATATTGCCGAAGAACAGTTCCCGCAGGGACTCCGACGCCCCCTTCAGCGCCAGGGCCAGCTGGTCCTTTTCGACCGCGCGCAGCAGGGTCTGGATGCCGCCGGGGTCCAGCTTGGCCAGATCCTCGAACACGAACATCAGGGCGCGGATGCGTTCGGCCGCCTCGCGGTTCCGTTCTTCCAGCGCGCCGATGAAGCGGGCCTCGGTCTGGCGGTCAAAGCTGTTGAAGATGTCGGCCATCATCTCGTGGCTGTCGCGCTTGGACGTGCGCGCCAGGTTCGACATAAACTCGGTGCGCAGGGTCTGCTCGATCTTGTCGAGTATTTCGCGCTGCACCGGCTCCATGCGCAGCATCCGCTGGACGCACTCCATGGCGAAGTCTTCGGGCAGGGCCGTCAGCACCCGCGAGGCATGATCCGGCTTGATCTTGGACAGGACCACGGCGACGGTCTGGGGGTATTCATTCTTCAGATAGTTGGCGAGCACCGCCTCGTTCACATTGCCCAGCTTGTCCCACATAGTGCGACCGGCGGGACCCCGGATTTCTTCCATCAGGCCTTCGACCCGCTCCGCGGGCATGAAGGAGGCCAGCAGCTTCTGGGTCTGCTCGAAACTGCCCATCACCGCGCCCGAGCCGCTCATGCCCGAGACGAACTCGAGCAGCAGCTCCTCGACCACCTGCGAACTGACGGTGCCCAGCGCCGCCATGGCCTGGGAGATTTCCTTGATCTCGTCCTCGTCCAGCCCTTGCCACAGGCGCGTGTGATCCTCGCCCAGCGACAGCAGGATAACGGCCGCCTTTTCAGGACCGGTCAGCTTGCGGGCATCCTCGACCGCAGGCTTTCGGGTGATCATCCGCGCCGCCATCAGCCTTCATGCACCCAGCTGCGGAGAATCGAGGTCGACTCTTCCGGATGTTTCTCGACGAACTCGGACACCTTCTTGACCGAGGAGGCCTTCACCTGGCCCTCAATGCGGGCGATATCCAGCCGCTGCTCCATGTCGCTCGGACCGGTCAGCTGACCGGCGGCGGCCTGACCCGAGGCCCCGACCGGCGTGGTCTGCAGCGAGGTCACGCCATTGCCGCCGGCCAGTGCGGGCACGCCACCACCGCCACCGGCTGTCGCCTTCAGCAGCGGACGCAGCACAAACAGGATCAGCAGAATGCCGGTGATAAGCAGCACCAGCAGCTCAATGCCGCGCATCATGTCGTTCTTGGTAAAGTCGAACAGCCCGCCACCCGCCTCGGTGCCGCCGTTCGGGGCGACTTCGCGATTGAACGCGACATTGCTGACCCGGACGATGTCGCCCCGCTCGGCACTGAAGCCTACAGCGGCCTTCACCAGTTCCTCGATCTCGGTGATCTGCTCGGGCGTGCGTGCCGCATAGGTCGGCTCGGCCCCGTCGGCACCCGGCGTCCAGATGCCATCAACGGCCACGGCTACAGCCAGCTTCTTGACCTCTCCCGGCTCACGCACCGTGGTCGTGGTGGTGTTCGAGATTTCGTAATTGGTGGTCTCGGTCTCGTCCGTGCGGGTCGAGCCCTGGGCCGCAATACCCGGCGCCTCTCCGCCCGGGATGTTCTGGTCGGCACCCACGCCGCCCACAGGCTGGCCGGTCGTGTCCTGCGAATTCGAACCATTGATGGCCATGGAGCGCACCACCTGACCGTCCGGGTCAAAGCGCTGTTCCTGGGTAGTCGAACGGCTGTGATCGATCTCGGCGGTCACCTGCACCCGCGCGGCACTCGGCCCGACGATGCCCTGGACGACATCCATGACCCGCGCCTGAAGCTGGGCCTCGGTCGTCGCCTTCATCCGGTCAGCGCTAGCGCCGGAAAAGCCATCCTCGTCGCCCCCCGCCGCCAGGGTGCGGTTGGTGTCATCCATGACGGTGACGCGCGTGGGCTTGAGGTTCGGCACACTGGAGGCCACCAGCGAGCGGATGCCGCGGATCTGGTCGGCGGTCAGGTCCCGCCCCCCCAGCCCGACGACAACCGATGCCGTCGGCTCTGCGGCCTCAGCCTGGAAGAGGGCCCGCTCCGGCAGGGCGATCAGCACGCGCGCCATGGTGACCCCGCGCAGGGTCATGATGTTGCGGGACAGCTCGCCTTCCAGCGCGCGCTTGGCGTTCAGGTTCTGCTGGAACTCCGTCTGGCCCAGTACCGATTGGGTGTCGAAAATCTCATAGCCAACCGAGCCACTGGTCACGATCCCCTTGCCGGCGACCAGCATCCGGGCCGTGCCGACCTCGTCCCGGCTGACAAAGATCGTCGAGCCATCGCCACGCGACGAATATTTGATGCCCGCCGTGTCGAGGGCAGCCGTGATCTCAGACGCCTCGCGCAGGTCCAGATTGGAATAGAGCAAGGCATCAGGCGCCTGGCCGATGCGCAGCATCAGCACCACAAGCACCGCCGCAACCCCGGCAGCAACACCCGCCAGGGTAGCCAGTCGCCCGACCCCAAATCTCTGCAAAGCCCCGGAAAAGCCGCCCACGCGCGCCCCAACACCCCTACTCACAGGCGACACGCCCGCTAGGCAGAAAGTGCCGCCCGCATGGTAAACGGCGCGTTAAGAGAAGGCAGCGATTGCCGAATTAGCGGTGGTCGGACCGGGAGATACCGGCTTCAGGCCGCGCGGGCCCGCGCCTTTTCATCGGCCGCTGCCTGAATGCGGGCTTCGGCGATGGCGTCGGCAACCTCGTGCGTCGGGCGCTTTTCACTGTTCGAGCGCTCGAGAACCTCTTCCAGCGTCTCCATCAGCCGGGCCAGCTTACCCTCGACCCACGCCGGGTCATAGGCGCCACCACTGTTCCGGGCCGCCATTTCCGAGGCCACATTGATGATGCCGCCGCCATTGACGACATAGTCGGGCGCATACAGCACACCTCGCTCGAACAGGATGCGGCCGATCTCCGGCGTGGCCAGCTGGTTGTTCGCGGCCCCGACGATTGCCTTGGCCGACAGGCGGTCCAGCGTTTCGGGGTTCAGCGTCGCCCCCAGCGCACAGGGGGCATAGATGTCGGCCTTGACGTCATAGATGGCGTCGGGGGCCACGATCTCGGCATTGTTGCGGGCGGCGACTTCTTCCAGCAGGGCGGTGTTGACGTCCGTCATCACCAGCCTGGCCCCGGCCTTGTGCAGCTTGTCCGCCAGATAGCCGCCGACGTGGCCGATGCCTTGGACGGCGACCGTCAGACCGGTCAGATCGTCCTGCTTCCACAGGCGGCGCGCGACCGTCAGCGTCGAACGGAACACGCCCTCGGCGGTCACAGGGCTGGGATCGCCCGAGCCCTCCTTGCCGCCGGACAGACCGACGACGAACTCGGTCTCCTTGCGGGCCTCGGCGATGTCCTCGACCGAAACGCCGACGTCCTCGGCCGCGTAATAGATGCCGCCCAGCGAATTGATCGCGCGACCAAAGGCCTGGAACAGCTCGGGGGTCTTCTGGGTCCGGCTGTCGCCGATGATGACCGACTTGCCGCCGCCCATCTCCAGATCCGCCACGGCGTTCTTGTAGCTCATGCCTCGCGACAGGCGCAGCACATCCTCGAGCGCCTCTGCTGCCGTGGCATAGTTCCACATGCGGGTGCCGCCCACCGCCGGACCGCGTGCAGTAGAGTGCACTGCAGCAATTGCCTTGAGACCAGTCTTTTCGTCATAGAAGGCGTGCACGCCCTCATGGTTCGAGAACGACGGCGAATCGAACAGTGTCATGCCCTTTACGAGCCTTTCCTGGGTATTTTTGTTGCGGGGGCTGATACGCGGGTTACCGACCCGGAGCAAGCTTGACCTTACGCAAGGTCACCCGGTCTATCGCACCGGGATTGGCCCGGCCCCGGAGGGCAGCGCGGCGCCCTCATTTCTCAGCCAGGCCTCGACATCGGCAAACACCCGCGCAGCCTGAAGATCGCGGTTCAGCAGGTGGTAGCCGTCCTCGTAGTAGGCGGTGCGCAACCCCGGCATGGACCCGGCGCGCTGCAGCGCCTGACGCACCGCCCGATCCGGCACCAGGTCGTCCCGGGCCCCGTAAAGGAACAGGGTCGGTACGTCGACATCGCCTAACCCCTCTCCGGCCCCCTCCATCAGGTCGACAAGGCCATACAGAACGTCGAACCGGGTCGAGAGCGTCTGATCCGGGTCGCGGCCGCTGCGGATCAACTCCATCAGATGGTCCGAGGGCAGCACCTGGTCGGCCGCCCAGGCCGGGGGTTCCAGCGCCACATCGCCAAACGTCCACGCCGCCGCAGAAAGGCTCAGCCGATACAACAGGGGCTGGCTGGACCAGCCCCAGACCGCAGGGGCCAGCAGGATCAGCCGGTCGGCAGCGGGCGGAGTTTCAGAGGCAAAGGCCGTGATCGCCACGGCGCCCCCCATGCTTTCTCCGGCCACCGCGATCACCGCACCCGGATGCCGCGCCCGAACCAGCGCCACGATCTGATCCAGATCATCCGCCATCAGGTCCCCGGGCCACAGGCCGCGCCCCGGCGCATCGCCAAAGCCCCGCTGGTCATAGGCATAGGTCGCGATCCCGCGCTCCGCCCACCAGGGCCCCGCCAGGCGGAAGGCGGCCCGGCTGTCATTGATGCCGTGCAGGGCCACGATCACCGCCCAGGGCTCGGCGTCACCGGGGCTCCAGTGGAGATAAGGCAGCACCGCACCGTCGCGCATGACAAAGCCGGTGTCGTCCATGCGGGCAGTCATCTGGCGCTCGGGCGGCAACAGGGGCGCCTGAACATAGGGCGCGGCGCACCCTGACAGCACCAGTATGCCGATCAATGCCGCGCAGACCCGCATCATGGTCTCGAACGGTCCGGAGCCCTTGGGCGACGCTGCTGCGAGCGAGGGCTCAGTAGACATCATCCGACGTGGCTGTCCGGGCCTGGATCAACTGCTCCGACTCCCCGGCGGTCGGCAGGCGCAGACGGATGACGCCCTTGAAGCTGGACGGATCGACCGGCTTGCCCTTCTTGGTGATCATCAGCCGCCCCTGTCGCATCAGGCCCAGGGCCGTGGTGCGCACACGCGGCAGCATCCGCTGCCACTGCTCGGGCTGCACGGCCTTGGCCACGTCCGCCGGCTCAATGCTCTTGCCCGGCCCGAGAGCCGCGAGTTTTTCGTAGATAGTGTCTTCGATGGGGTCGCTCATTCGCCCTATATGCTGCATTGCGAGGCGAAGAAGAAGGCTGAGGATCATCATGGTCGCCAAGATCACCGTCACCGAGGGCGAATTCTCGGGCTGGCAGACCTACGATCTGCACGGGACCTTCGATCAGGTCGTCGGCCCGTTCTACTTCCGGCCCGACCCGGACGGTCGGATGCGCTGTGCCTTTCGCGCCGAGCCCAAGCATATGAACGCCGGGGGCCGCATGCATGGCGGCTGCTTGATGACCTTTGCCGACATTGCCCTGTTTCAGGCCGCCTATCAGGAGATGGAAGGGGCCTCGGGCGTCACGGTCCAGCTGGATTCCACCTTCATCGACGGCGCGTATGTCGGGGAGTTGGTCGAGGCCACCGGCGAAGTGATCCGCGCAGGCAAAAGCCTGATCTTTGTCCGGGGGCAGATCAATGCGGGCGAGCGGGTGCTGATGACCTTCTCGGGAGTCATCCGCAAGTTCCGCAAGCGCGATCCGGCGGCCTAGACTCCGGCGCTGGCCGCCGGGCGGGCGCGGCAGGTGTCCAGCCAGCGGTTCAGGTTTTCCAGCTCGGCCGGCGGGCGGTATTTGATCAGGCGCGCAAAATCCAGCCCGACGACGGCGACGATGTCGGCGATGGTGAACCGGTCCAGCGCCATGAACTCGCGCCCGTCCAGATGGCGGTCCAGCGTCTTCATGAAGCGCTCGGCGGCGACGCGATTGTAATCCGCCACCTGGGGCTGGGGCGTGGCCTCCAATACCGCCAGCGCGGGGTGGGTAAACCGCACCGTCAGCATGACCGGATTGGCCAGATAGAATTCGCAGCGCCGCGTCCACATCTCGACGATCGCCTGTTCGCGCGCGTCGACCCCGAACAGGTTCGGCTCGGGATAGATGGACTCCAGATAGCGGCAGATGGCGACCGACTCCGAGATACAGGTCCCGTCATCCAGCTCAAGCGCCGGGACATGCGGCACCCCGACCTTCGCCCGGTATTCCGGCGTCCGGTGCTCCCCGGCCAGCAGATCGACCTGCACGACCTCGATGTCCGTAATGCCCTTTTCCGCCATGACCCAGCGCACACGGCGGGGGTTGGGTGCGCGGTGGCTGTCAAAAAGCTTCATGGATCCGTCCCTCGGTTGCTTATCGAAACCTAGGGAAGGCTGCCCCGCCAGGCAAGTCGGTTCAGTCGAGCTTCAGCAGACGATCCAGGCTCCACCCCCCGGGTCCGCGCGCCAGCAGATAGACCAGCGGTCCCGCCCACAGCAGATGCGTCGGCCAGCCGGTCGGCACGACAAACAGCTGGATCACCAGCGTCATGACAATCAGGCCGAGCGCCGAAAACCGGGTCAGCAGTCCCAGCACCAGAAGAACGGGCAGCAGGTGCTCGGCATAGGTCGCCAGATGCGCCGCAAGGTCGGGGGACAGGAAGGGGACGTCATATTCCTCGGCGAACAGATACTCCGTCGAGGGCGACAGGGTCAGAAACCCCTCCACCTTGGTCCGCCCGGACAGGAAGAACGGCACGGCAATGCCGACCCGCAACAGCAGGGCGATCAGGCTTTCGGGGATGGCGGCCGAAAGCCGCTCATGGAGTTGGGACAGACGATTCATGCATAGGCCTCGGGTTCGGATGTCAGAAACACGTCCGCCGCAATCAGGCTGGCGAAGAAGGTGGGAATGGATTGGGTGCGGTCGAGCCGCGCGGCCTGGTCGGCGGCGATGCCGAGAGGGCGCCTCTTCTGACAGGCTTCGAGAAATGCAAACTCGGCAGGGCTGAGAAGCCGCGCCCGGACCTGGCCCGCCGTCCTGTGGGTCATCAGGGCCTCGGCCCGGGGCGCCCACACCAACGGACCGGCTGCGGTCTGCGGGTAGCGGTGGGCCAGCCACAGCGACGGCACGGTCCAGTCAAACCGGAACAGCCGCACCGAAGGGTGCAGCCCCACGGACAGGCCCGTCAGGGTCGCGCCCAGAGCCGCCGCCTCGGCAGACGACATCGCCGCCGCGTCGGCCGCGACATGCGCCTCGATCCACGCCCGGTCCAGTCGCGCGCAGGGCGCCAGATACGGCAGGTCCTGCGCCGGCTCGAAGGTCGCCAGCCAATCCGGAAAGGACGCGCCATAGGTGACCAGCACCGGATCGTCGCCCGGGTGCTCATCGGCGAACGCCCGCGCGGCCGCCCTGAACCAGTCCACCCCGACCAGCTGGACCACGGTCGGAAAGCTGGCCTCAAGTGCATCGATCCGCGCCTTGAGGGCCGTGTTGCGATAGACGCCGATCGCCGCCCGGGTCCGGTCGTCCACGACAAGATGAGGCAGGAGCGCTTCGGTGTCTCCGGCGAGCGCCGCCTCGAAGGCCGTATGGAAGGCGCTCATGCGGCCATCTTCAGATCGGTCAGGACAGCCGCGGCGCGGGCCTGCTCTGCCAGAAGGTCTGAGAACCCGGGCACATCGCCATCGCGCTCGATCAACGTCGGGCGCGGTCCGATCCGTTCGATCAGGCGCCGGTACAGCGCCCAGACCGGCTCGGCCACCGGGGAGTCATGACTGTCGATCAGCAGGACATCCCCGAGAGCCGCATCGGGCCTGTGTCCCGCCAGATGTATCTCGCCGACCAGGTCGCCGGGCACCCGGTCAATCCAGGCCTCCGCCGACGCGCCCATATTGGTGGCGCTGACATAGACATTGTTGACGTCGACCAACAGGCCGCAGCCCGTGCGGCGCGCGATCTCGATCAGGAAATCCACCTCGTCCCATTGATGGTCCGCCAGCGCCAGATAGGCGGTCGGATTCTCGATCAGCAGGCGCCGGCCCAGCGCCTCCTGGGCGTCATCGATATGGGCGCAGACCCGCGACAGCATCTCTGCATTGCGGGGGATGGGCAGCAGATCGGGGTGATAGACACCGCCCCGGCGCGACCAGGCCAGATGCTCGGACACCACGAACGGCTCGTACCGGTCAATCAGGCTGCGGAACCGCGCCAGGTGACCGGCATCGGGTCGCTCGTCCCCGGCGAGCGACAGGCCCACGCCGTGCAGCGATAGCGGGCGCGTGGCCCGGATCGTCTCCAGCCAGGTCAGACGTGGCCCGCCCTCGACCATATAGTTCTCGGGATGCACCTCGAACCACAGGCCATGCGTGGATCCGGCCGCCGGATAGGCCGAGGCCTCGGCATAGTGCTGGGGCTTGAGACCCAGTCCGGCGGTCGGGACCGTCACGATCAGCGATCCGCGATGGGGGTCAGCGAACCGTTGCCGCGCGGCGTCTCGATCGAGGTGCAGGTTCCCTTGGGCACCAGCTTCCAGGCGTTGCCCTGATAGTCGCGGGTCGAGGTGCCGGCACACGACGTGCCCGGACCGGCGGCACAGTCATTCTGGCCCGCCTTTGCGATGCCGTAGCATTTCTCCATCTCGCGCTCCTGCGAGACGCGGCCGCTGTCGGCCATGGCCGTGGTGGCTCCCAGCGCCAGCAGGGCACCGGCACCGACAAGAATTTTCGCGGAAGTGTTCATGGTCTCATCTCCTGAAAGCGACCGTCCACATCGGATCGGCCTGACAGGAGGAAGTTCGCCGGGCGGCACACGGCGGTTACCGAGCGCGCCGGAAAAATATTTCGTCGCCCCGGGGCACCTTCGATGTAACCTTTTCTGCGGTCGACCGAACTGGGAGAGGCGTGATCGACAGGGAAGCCGAGCTCAAACGTCTCATGGTCCGGGGCCTCGACGGCGACCCGGTGGCCTGGCGCATGCTTCTGACTGAAATTCGCCCCGCGCTCGCCGGTTTCCTCCAGCGGCGGCTCGCGGGGCATGAGGCCGATACGGAGGACCTCGTGCAAGACTGCCTGATCGCCATCCACGCCAAGCGCGCGACCTACGACCGGACGCGGCCCTTTACTGCGTGGGCCTATGCGATCGCGCGTTACAAGCTGATCGACCACCTGCGTCGACAGGGGCGTCGCGTGTCCATCCCGATTGAGGACGCAGATGTGCTTCTGGCCGACCATACGGTCGAGGACGGCGTGGTCCGCCGCGACCTTGGGAAACTGCTGTCGATCCTGCCCCGGCGTCAGCGGCGCCTCGTCGAGGATGTCCGGCTCGGCGGATACAGCGTGGCCGAGGCCGCGGCCCGCAACGGCTTCACAGAGGGCGCCGCCAAGGTCAGCGTCCACCGCAGCCTCAAGACACTGAACGCCAGCATCCAACCCCCGCGAGGTCAGTCATGAAAACTGACGACCTGATCAACGCCCTCGCAGCCGGGATTGAGCCGGTACGGCCGGCCCGGATTCATCCGCTGTGGATCGCTGCGGCCTTCGCCGCCTCGGTCGGCGGCGTCCTGCTGCTGCTCGGTCTGCGCCCAGATCTGTCGTCGGCCATGACCGGGCCGACCTTCTGGCTCAAGGCACTGTACACAACGGCGATGGCCGGGGTGGCGCTGTTCCTCGTGACGCGGCTGGGGCGGCCCGGGGTGGCCGCTCGCCGCGCCCTCTATGGGGTCTTCGGCACCGTAGGGGTGGCGCTGGTGGTTGCGGGGGTCGAACTGGCGCTGACGCCGACCGCCGACTGGACCAGGTCCTGGCTGGGCCTGACCTGGACCTATTGCGCCCGGAACATCCTGATGATGTCTGTCTTTGCAGCCCCGCTGATCTGGCTGGGGGCACGCCCCCTGGCCCCGACCCGCCCGATGGCCTCAGGCGCCGCGCTGGGCCTCCTGACCGGCGCCATCGCCGCCACGGCCTATGGCCTGCACTGCCCCGAGGCCACGGCGCCGTTCGTAGCGACCTGGTACACGCTGGGCATGGCCCTGGCCGCGGCCATCGGGGCGGTCATCGGTCGTTTCGCCCTGCGCTGGTAAGTCCCTAGCCGAAGACGGCTGCAGGCATCAGCCCGACCACCGAGGCTGTCATCAGTGTGGCCATGAAACCGGCCGCCAGCGCTTTCCAGACCAGACCCAGCACCTCGGTGCGGCGCTGGGGCATCAGCACCGACAGGCCGGTCACCGTGATGCCGACCGAGCCGATATTGGCAAAGCCGCACAGGGCGTAGGTCATCAGCATGCGGGTGCGCTCGCTGATCGCCTCGGGCGGCACGCGGCCCAGCTCGATGAAGGCCACGAACTCGGTCAGGGTCAGCTTGACGCCCAGCAGACGCCCCGCCTCTCCCGCATCGGTCCATGACACGCCGGTCAACCAGGCGACCGGCATGAACAGCCAGCCCAGAACCCGCTCGACCGAAACCGGATCCCCGAACAGCCAGAAGCCCCCGATCATCACATTGACCAGCGCCACCAGCGCCACGAACACGATCAGCACCGCCGAAATGTTCAGCACCACCATCAGCCCATCCGAGGTGCCCTTGACGATGGCATCGATCGACGAGTCGTATTTCAGCGAGGCGGAGTAGTCGGCGACCGCGCCCCCCTGCCCCGGGATTTCGGGGATCATGATGCGCGCCAGCAGCACCCCGGCAGGCGCCGATACTATCGAGGCGACCAGCACATGGCCCGCCGCATTGGACAGGACGGGTGCCAGGATCGCGGCATAGGCCACCATGGTCGAGCCGGCTACGGTCGCCAGCCCCACCACCATCATCAGGAACAATTCGGACCGGGTCAGCTTGTCCAGATAGGCGCGGATGACGATCGGGCTCTCGATCATACCGAGGAAGATGTTGGCCGCCACCGCCAGCGCCGAGGCCCCGCCCAGCCCCATGGTCCGCTGGAACAGCAGGCCAAAGCCATAGGTGATCGCCTTCAGGATCTTCCAATGCCACAGCAGCGCCGACAGGGCCGAGATCACCAGAATCAACGGCAGGACCTGAAAGGCAAAAGTGAACAGGGCCGGCTCACTGGTGACGGCATAGGGTTGGTCGCCCCCCGCCAGATAGCCGAACACGAATTTCGCCCCCTCATTGGTCGCCCGACCCAGCGCATCCACGGACCCGGTGATGGCGGCCAGCACGGCCCGCGATCCTGGCAGGGCGAACAGCGCCAGCACCAAGGCCGCCTGCACCGCCACCGCGCCCAGCGCCAGCCGCCAAGGGAACCGCTTGCGGTCTTCGGACAGCAGCCAGCAGACCACGACGATGACGATCAGCCCCAGCGCGCTCTGGGCATTCAGCGTGGTGAACATGGGCTCTCCCCCGGCCACGTCCCATCGCAGCCCTCCCCCGGCTTGAACGCCACAGCGGGCGAACTGGCAAGAGGAAGCTTCATCCAGCCCGCGTCGTCAGGTTCAGACAGGCTTGCCGCGCCGCATACCGTTGATAGGGTGGCCGCAATCCTGGGGGAGGCCTGCACCATGTTCCGTTCGATCCGGCTTATCGGCGAGGCCAACATGGGCCTCAGGTCACTGGCTTTCGGCATGGCCGTGGCTCTTGCGGGTCTGACAGCGCTCGCCTCTCCGGCCGCAGCCCAGGACCCGATCCGGCTGGGCGGCGAGGTTCAGGGGCGGTTTCAGGACGGTGATGCCCAGCTGACCTCGGGCGAATATGTCGACGTCTACGTCTTCGAAGGGCGCGCCGGTCAGCAGGTGACGGTCCAGATGTCGTCTTCCGATGTCGATTCCTACGTCATGATCCGCGGCCCCTCGGGCTTTACCGAGTTCAACGACGACCGCGACGACGGCGATGTCGATTCCCGGCTGACCGTGCGCCTGCCCGCCAACGGCCAGTACCGGATTCAGGCCACCACCTTCGCCCCCGGGGAAAGCGGTCGCTATACGCTTAGCCTTCTGGAGGGTGCCGGTCCCACGATCTCCGCCCAGGGCGGCGGTCGCGCGCAGGACGGCACCGCCAATGCGGGTCAGCTCAGCACCTCGGACGACGCGATTTCCAGCGGGGAGTACGCCGACAGCTGGTCTTTCACCGGCACGCCCGGCCAGACATATGTCGTGCGGCTCAACTCGGCCGAGTTCGACCCCTATCTGATGGTCCGCGGCGACGGGGTCGAAGAGGACAATGACGACGATCAGACTGGCCGGGGCAGCCGCAACAGCCGCATCGAATTCGTCATGCCCGACGCCGGTGAAGTCTCGATCATCACGACCAGCTATGAGGTCGGTGAGACGGGCGCCTACACCCTTGTTCTCGAAGAAGCCGGTGGCACCACAGCCTTAGCCTCGACGAACGGCTCCACCGTGCGCCCGGGCCAGGCCGTCACGGGCACGCTGGAGGTCGGCAACGACACCCTGCGGTCCGGCGAATACATGACCGTCTACACCCTGAATGGGCAGGCCGGCGATCACATCGAGCTCACCCTGCGCTCGGATCAGTTCGACCCCTATCTGTTCGTGCAGGGTCCGGGGGACTTCGCGGTCGCCAACGACGATGACGACACCGGCGAGGACGGCGTCAACAGCCGTCTGGTCCTGACCCTCCCGGCCAGTGGCGAATACCAGATTGTCGCCACCAGCTATGCGCCGGGAGAGACCGGCACCTATCGCCTGAGCGTGACGAACAGCGACGCCGGCAGCGTCGAGACCGCCGTCTCGCCACGCGCCGGCAACAGCTTTGCCGACGGGGTCTCCCTGTCCGGCATGCTCTCGGCCAGCGATGAGCAGCTGACCACCGGCGAATACGCCGACCGCTATGTCATCTCGGGGCAACGCGGAGACCGGGTGGCGCTGGATCTGCAGTCCGACGCCTTCGACACCTATCTGTTCCTTCGCGGGCCCGATGATGTGTCCGCCGACAACGACGACGGCCCGAACGGCACCAACAGCCGTATCGACATGACCCTGCCCGCCGACGGCGACTACACCGTCTCGGTGACCAGCTTCCAGCCCGGAGAGGTCGGGCCCTATAGCCTGACAGCGGGGCTCAGCATGGGCACGCCGCGTCAGGCCGGCGTTCAGGGCGGCCCGCGCGTCTTTGCCATCATGGTCGGCATCTCGGACTACGGCGGCTATTCGTCGGACCTGGCCTATACCGCCGACGACGCCCTGAAATTGGCCGAGGACCTGCGACGCGAGGGCGTGCTCAATCCGTCCAGCGTCGTGCTGACCGATGCCGACGCCACGGTCGGAGGTGTGCGCCGGGCTTTCGCCGAGGTCGCCGCCCAGGCCGGGCCAGATGACATCTTCCTGTTCTTCTTCTCCGGCCATGGGTCGCAGCAGTCGGTCGCTGTCAGCGGCAATGAACTGGATGGGCTGACCGAGACCATCGTCCTGCGCGACGGCCAGATCACCGACACCGAAATGGCCGAACTGTTCGCCACCCTCGATACGCGTTTGTCATTGATCGTGCTGGACAGCTGCTTCTCGGGCGGCTTTGCGCGAAACGTCGTCAACCGCCCCGGCGTGATCGGCCTGTTCAGCTCGGAAGAAGACCTGACGAGTCAGGTGGCCGTGAAGTTCCAGGCCGGGGGCTATCTGTCCCACTTCCTGCGCTCGGGCCTGACGGGCGAAGCCAACTATGACGGCGACGACCTGATCACCGCCGGTGAACTGACCACCTATCTGCGCCGCCAGTTCGCCGCCGAAGTCATGGACGTCCAGACCCAGACCATGGACGGCCAGCGCAGCTATCAGCACCTGGTGGTCGAGCGCGGTGGCGTTCAGGTCGACGACGTCGTGATCCGGATCGGTCGCGGATAGGGGTCATGCTTTCGCCCTGATCACCGCGCCTCATCACGACTTCGTGATCGGATCGAGGAGGGTGAAATGCGACGGACACTCGTGCTGGGGGCCATGGCGCTCTGCCTTGCGGCCTGTTCGGGCGGCGATGACCAGGCGGCGGACTCTTATGAAGGCGCAGCGGCCGAGATCGCCCCGGCGGCACCGGTCAACCTGGAACTGGCCAAAGACGCAGCCTCGATGGACACCGACGGGGGCGAGGCCTCCCCGGCCCCGGTCCAGCCCGCCAATACGATTGCCTATGCCTATTTCTATGGCCTTGAGCTGCCCTCCGACCGGGTCGCCGAGGTCCGGAGCCGTCACGAGGCCGCCTGCGTCGAGGCCGGGCCGCTCGTGTGCCAGCTTCTGGGCTCCGAGACCCAATCCTATGGAGACGACCAGTCTTCGGCCACGCTGCGTCTTCGGGCCACCCCGGCCTGGCTGACGGGATTTCGGGCCGGGCTTGCAGAGGATGCCGATGAAGCGGGCGGTCGGATCGCCCAGTCGCGCACCGACGCCGAGGATCTGAGCCGCTCTCTGACCGACACCGAAGCCCGCCTGCGGGCACTCGAGACTCTGCGCGATCGCCTGCAACAGCTGCTGGCCACGCGCAGCGGTCCCCTGGAGCAATTGCTTCAGACCGAGCGCGAACTGGCCCGGGTTCAGGGTGAATTGGACGCGACCCGCTCGGCCCTGGCGGTCCTGCGTGACCGCGTGTCGATGTCACAGCTGACGGTCACCTATCAGTCTGAGAGCCGCTTTGCCTCGAACAGCGTCTTCAGCCCGGTCGCCGACGCGCTGGGCAACTCCCTGCGGGTCTTCATGGCGACGCTGGGCGGCCTGATCTATCTGGTCGCCGGCCTGCTGCCGCTGGCGCTCATCTTGGTGCCGATCGGCTGGCTGGTGTTGCGGTGGGTGCGCATCCGTCGGGATCGACGAACACCCAAGGCGCCCTAGGCGCGCCGCACCAGCCGGGAGTAGCTGTCCATCAGGTCCAGGGTCAGCGGGCCCGGGGTGAAGCGATATTCGCCGATCTCGCTGACCGGCGTGACCTCGACCGCCGTGCCGGTCAGGAAGCACTCGCTGAAGGTCGAAAGCTCCTCGGGGCGGATGTGACGCACGACCACCTCAATGCCCTTGGCCTCGGCCATGGCGATAACCGTCTGGCGGGTGATGCCGTCCAGGATGGCGTCGATCGGCGGCGTGTGAATCACCCCGTCCTGGACGAAGAAGACATTGGCCCCGGTCGCCTCGGCCACATAGCCGCGCCAGTCCAGCATCATGGCGTCGGCAAAGCCGCGCTTTTCCGCCGCCGTCTTGGACAGGGTGCAGATCATGTAGAGGCCCGCGGCCTTGGCCGCCGTCGGGGCGGTCATCGGGTCGGGCCGGCGCCATTTGGCCCATTCCAGACGGATGCCCTTTGCCTTGGTTTCCGGGTCGAAATAGCTGGGCCAGTCCCATACGGCGATGGCTACATGGACCTTTGTCTTGCCGGCCGAGACGCTGACCTGCTCGGGCCCGCGATAGGCGACCGGCCGCACATAACAGTCCCGAAGGCCCATCCGCTCGCACGTTGCCTTGCAGGCGGCGTCGATCTCGGCCACGCTGTACGGAAGTTCGAAATCCAACAGCTCGGCCGAGCGGCGCAGGCGCTCGCTATGTTCAGTCAGCTTGAAGATTTCGCCATCGTACATACGCTCACCCTCGAACACCGACGAGCCATAGTGCAGGGCATGGGTCAGAACGTGCGTTTTCGCGTCGCGCCAGGGCACGAAGTCGCCGTCCATCCAGATCCAGCCGTCACGGTCGTCGAAAGGAACGAAGGCCATTGAACAAAGTCTCCCTTAGCTGTGTGCCGGTTAGAGCCGCCGGGGCCGTTCAGGTCAACGTTACCCCGACCGGAGGGATACAATGAGTACCTCTGACGGTCGACCGAGCGGACGCTCCGGCCCGGTCGCGGGCGCGGGATCCGGGCGACATCTGCTGATCGTCGATGACGACGACCGGATTCGTGACCTGCTCAAGGAATATCTGGCGCGCGAGGGCTATCGCGTCACCGGCGCCGCCCATGCGGCCGCCGCTCGTCGGCTCATGGAGTTGATCGAGTTCGATCTCGTGGTGCTCGACATCATGATGCCGGGCGAGAGCGGGCTCGACCTGACCACCTGGGTCCGCAGCAAGGCCGAGACCTCCCACACGCCGGTGCTGCTGCTGACCGCCCGCGGCGAGGCCGGCGACCGCATCGAGGGCCTGTCGCGCGGCGCCGACGACTATATGTCCAAGCCCTTCGACCCCCGCGAACTGGCGCTGCGGATCGACGCCATCCTGCGCCGCACTGGGGGCAAGCCCCTCACTCCGCGCGAGATCAAGCTGGGCGATGCCGTGTTCGATATGGAGCGGCTGGAGCTGATGCGCGACGGCCGGCCCCAGCGCCTGACCGAGGCCGAAGCACAGTTGCTGAAGACGTTGGCGATCCATGCCCATGCCCCGGTCGAGCGCATGGCCCTGTCGCCCGACACGGCCGACATCACCGGTCGCGCCGTGGACGTTCAGGTCACCCGCCTGCGTCGCAAGCTCGAGGCCGACCCCAAGAACCCCCGTTATCTGCAGACCGTGCGCGGCGTCGGCTATATGCTGGCTCCGGACTGACGCGCGGCGAGACGGGCCCGTTCCATGAAACTCCTCCCGTCCACGGTCTGGACACGCTTCCTCAAGCGACGGCTTCCGACTTCCCTGTGGGGACGGTCCCTGCTGATCATCGTCTTGCCGGTCCTGGTCATGCAGGTATTCGTCACCTGGACCTTCTTCGACGCGCACTGGCAGACGGTGAATGCTCGCCTGTCGGAAGGTTTGGCGGGAGACATCGCCTGGGCGGTCGAGACCTATGCCGAGGACCCCACGCCGGAGGGACTTGAGACCCTGGCCGGGCGGGCCGAGCGCACCCTGTCCCTGTCCATCGCCTGGCAGGAGGCCACGTCCCTGCCCGAGAACCTCCGCCGCGGCCCCATAGGCGTCGTCGACCGGGCGCTTGAGGCCGCGCTGGCGTCCCGCCTTGATCGCCCTTTCTGGTTCGATACGACGCGTTACCCCAACTACATCGACATCCGGGTCCAGGTCGGTGACGGCGTCATGCGCATTATCGCCCCTCGCGAGCGGGCCGTGGCGACCCAGGCGCACATCTTCGTCGTCTGGTTGCTGGCCGCCACCGTGCTGCTGATGTCTGTCGCCATTCTGTTCATCCGCAATCAGGTGCGGGCCATTGAACGTCTTGCCGCCGCCGCCGAAGCCTTCGGGCGGGGCGAGACCCGTGAGCGGTTCAAGCCGCACGGCGCGCGCGAGGTTCGGGCCGCCGCGCGGGCCTTCATGGACATGCGCGACCGCATCCAGCGCCATATCGACCAGCGCACGGCCCTGCTGGCTTCGGTCAGCCACGACCTGAGGACGCCCCTGACCCGGCTGCGGCTGGAGCTGGCCCTCGCACCGCCCTTCAAGCGAGCCTCGGCCATGCAGGGCGACCTTGATCAGATGGAGCATATGATCGACGAATATCTGGCCTTCGCCCAAGGCGAAGCCGGCGAAGCCAGCGACACCCTTTCGGTCGCCGATCTGCTGGATCAGGCGGCTGAGGATGCCCGCCGGATCGGCGCAACCGTCGAGGTGGACGTGCCTGAGGCGTTGACCGTCAACGTCCGTCCCCTCGCCTTCCGCCGTGCCCTGACCAATCTGGTCGGCAATGCCGCAGCCCACGGTGACACCGTGCGTCTGTCTGCCCGCCGTCTGCCCTCAGGCGCCACCGAGCTCGCGGTCGAGGACGACGGACCCGGCATCCCCGAGGATATGCACGAAGAGGCCTTCCGCCCCTTCTCCCGCCTCGACGCCTCGCGGAACCAGAATCGCAAGGGCGTGGGCCTCGGCCTCGCCATCGCCCGCGACGTCGCGCGAGGGCACGGCGGCGACATCACCCTCGACCGCAGCACGCTGGGCGGCCTGATGGCGCGGATTCGCCTTCCGGGTTAGTATGGGGCTCCACAGGAGATCACCCATGCGCCGCTTTGCCTTCTTTGCCCCACTGGCCGCCGTGACCCTCATTGCCGGGGCCGCCGCCGCCCAGAGTCCCGACGTCACCGTCGTGCTCGGTCCTGGCCTGATCGAGAAGGCCGATGAACTGGGCGAGCGCGACCTGCTGCAACAGGCCGATCAACTGGCCGTCACCGTCGAACGGGCGCTGGCCCGCGAGCAGGCCCTGACGGGCGCCACCATCTCGCTGGTTCTGGTCGATATCCGCCCCAACCGCCCGACCTTTGCCCAGCTGGCGGCCCAGCCCGGCCTCGACGGCATGCGCAGCAAGAGCATCGGCGGCGCCACCATCGAGGGCGAGGTCACCCTGGCCGACGGCACCCGCTATCCGGTCCGCTATGACTGGTATTCCTCAAGCCTTGCAGAGGTGCGGGGCTTCACGACCTGGCAGGACGCCAGCCACGCCTTTGACCGGTTCGCCCGCCGGCTGGCGACGGGCCGTCTAGCGGGATAGGTCGCGGGCCTTGGCCACAGCGGCGCTGACAGCGGCGGTCGCGGCACGCGCGGCCCCTCCGTCGACCTCCAGCGCGTCCAGACCGGCGCGGGTCGTGCCACCCTTCGAGGCGATGCGTTCGATGGCGTCCTCAAGGCTTTGCCCGCCCGAGACCCCCGCTGCAGCCGAGCGCAGGGCCCCGCGAGCCAGCCGCACCGCCGCGTCTGGCTTCAGTCCCTCGGCCTCGCCCGCCCTGGCAAGCGCCTGGATGAAGGCGTAGACGAAGGCCGGGGCCGATCCGGCCACGCCGGTCGCCGGGTCCAGCAGATCCTCGGCCTCCAGCGGCACCATATCCGCCATCCCTTCGAACAGGGCGGTGGCCACGTCCCGGGCCTTCTGGTCCGGTGAATAGAGGCCGGCCACGCCCTGACGCTGTGCCACAGCCGTGGTCGGCATCAGGCGCGCAACGGGACGGCCACCGACGGCCTTGCGGATATCATCCAGCCGCACGCCCGCCATGACCGAGGCAACGACGGCATCTTCGGGGATGACATCGGCAAAGGGCTGCAGTGCCTCGCGCCAGACGGCCGGCTTGATGGCCAGAACCAGTATGCCGACGCCCTTCATCTGCTCCGGCGACGGGTTGATGGTCGCGCCGGCCGCCTTGGCCTGATCGGTCGCGGGGGTCTCGTATTGTTCGATGATCTTCAGCCGATCCGCCTTGAACCCCGGGGTCGCCAGCCAGCCCTCGACGAGGGCCGAGCCCAGCCGTCCGCAGCCGATCAGGGCGATATCCGTATCCAGGGTAAAGGTGTCAGTCATGCAGTCTCCACATCGGTGAGGGCCCGAACCGGGCCGGTCATCTGTGCGGAGTGCCTAACATGGCCGGTCGCGGCCCGCCAAACTGGCGCACAGCGTCCCGAAGGGGATCAGGCCGTGCCGACGGTCTGGAACATGCAGGCGTCAATAGCATCCTGGGGCTTGCGTCCGCCGCGGACAAGGTAATCAAAGGCCGGGAAATAGCGGTCGGCCGCATCGATGGCCGCATCGATCATCGAGGCCGCCTGCGACAGCGTCGGACGCTCGCCGTGCGGCAGGGCCAGGGCGTGACGGAACACGATCTCCTGGTCCTCGCTCCACAGTTCGAAATGGCCCAGCCAGGTGCGCTGGTTGATCAGGCCGATCAGCTCATGCAGGGCCGGGCGGCGTGTCTTGCCGACCCGAAGGTCCAGCGCGCAGCACAGTTGCAGACAATCCCCTTCGGGACGCCACGCGAACCACAGCTCATAATCCTTCCAGTCGCCCGCCAGGGCAAAGGCCAGATCGCCCTCTGCGGTGCGGTCAAACGGAAGATTTTCAGCCGTCAGAACATGTTCGACCACATCGAGGGGATCGAAGGTTGTTTCCACCTCGTCCGGTCTGACCATGTCCATTCAGAGAGTCCTGTCTTTCAGAAGGTTACCGGGAAGACCCCGGGAATCGCCCTCAGCACGCTGACGGTAGGCCTGTTCGCGGATTCGGCTCAACCGGCTGCGTCCCCGGGGGGAAGATCGCCTGTGGACGTTCCCTTTTGAGGCTTGTTGCGGGTGCGTTTGGCGGGTGCAGCCCCGCCTCCCTTCAACGCGGCCAGTTCGGCGCGCAGCGCCTTGACCTCGGCCTTCAGGGCCTCGAACTCGTCGCGACGCACCAGATCCAGATCTGCGACCATGCGATCCGTCTGGGCGCGCATGGCGGATTTGGCTTCTTCGCCCGCCGCCTGGGCCAGGCCCATGGCGCCGGTCGACAGCCGGGCCAGTTCGTCGAGAAGCGGATTGCGGGTCTGCATAGCGGGTCTGCCTTGATGCCTGTCCCGACGCTGGGCTGCGCCGGTTTCCAGAGGGTTAATGAAATCTTGCATTGGTGGCGTCCATGTGGCCGATCGACCCGACCGCCGCAAACCCGCCGTCGTCAATTCTTGCAAGACGCCCCCGGCCCGGCTTGCTAAAGGCGAGGCAACGCTGATCACACCAAGGACGCCCCGTGCCCTTTCCCGAGTTCGATCCGGTCCTGATCTCCATCGGCCCGTTTCCCCTGCGCTGGTACGCGCTGGCCTATATCGCCGGCCTCGGACTGGGCTGGTGGTATGCCTCGAAGCTGGCAAAGACGATCTCGATCTGGTCGCCGGGCCGCCCCCCGGTCACCCAGACCCAGCTCGACGATCTGGTCCTCTGGATTGCGCTGGGTGTGATCCTTGGCGGGCGACTGGGGTATGCCCTGTTCTACAAGCCCTCCCTCTATGCCCAGTTGTTCACGGGCGAAGGCTGGTCAAAGCTGGAGCTGTTCCAGATGTGGAGCGGCGGCATGTCCTTCCACGGCGGCCTGATCGGCGTCACGCTGGCCATCGTCTGGTTCGCCAACCGGCAGAAGATCAACCTGCTCAGCCTCGGCGATCTGGTCGCCCCCGTGGTCCCGATCGGCCTGTTCTTCGGGCGCATGGCCAACTTCATCAATGGCGAGCTGTGGGGCCGGACGACCGATGTCCCCTGGGCCATCCGCTTCTGCAACCAGACGATCTACAACACCTATGGCTTCTGTCCGGCCGGCGATGTGCCGCGCCACCCCAGCCAGCTCTATGAAGCGGGGCTGGAAGGCCTGCTGCTGTTCGTGATCCTGACCCTCGGCGTGTGGAAGATGAAGCTGCTGACCAAGCCCGGCTATATCACCGGCCTGTTCCTGCTCGGCTATGGCCTCAGCCGTGCGGTGCTCGAGACCGTGCGCGAGCCTGACACCCATATGCCCGACGCGCTTCAGGGCGTGGTCACCATGGGCATGCTGCTGTCGCTGCCCATGATCCTGCTGGGGGGCTGGCTGATCTGGCGTGCCTGGAGCCGTCCGCCGATCGGCGCGAACTCCTGAACGGCCCGACGCACGCAGCGGACCTGAAGGGGCGGCTCCAGCGCGAGATCGCCCTGACCGGCCCGCTGAGCGTCGCCGACTATGTGACCCGCTGCCTGCACGACCCCCAGGGCGGCTATTATGCAACGCGCCCGGCGATCGGACCGGACGGCGACTTTCTCACTGCGCCGACCGTCAGCCAGATGTTCGGCGAATTGATCGGCCTGTGGCTGGTCGAGACCTGGTCGCGGATGGGCGCGCCGCCTCGCTTTCAGTTGGTCGAGGTGGGGCCCGGCGACGGCACCCTGATGGCCGACATTTTGCGCGCCGCCCGCGTGGTCCCGGCCTTCATCGAGGCCTGCGGCCTGACCCTGGTCGAGCCGAGCTACCCCCTGCGCGCAGTGCAGATGGCGAGGCTGGCCAACGCGCCGCTCACGCCCCGCTGGACCGACAGCCTGTCCGCCATCGACGGCAAGGGCCCCATCCTTCTGGTCGCCAATGAGGTGCTGGACTGCCTGCCCGCCCGCCAGTTCGAGCGCACACCCGACGGCTGGGCCGAGCGGATGGTGGGACTGGATGCCCAAGGAGAGCTCGCCTTCCGCCTGGGACCGGTCGGTCCGGGCTTTACACCCCCCGACCATGACGTCCAGCTCGGACAGGTGGTGGAGCAGTCCGCGGCCCAGCGCGCCTTTGCCCAAGCAGTCGCCGATCTGCTGAAATACCGTACAGGTGCCGCCCTGCTGATCGACTACGGCCGCGACACCCCCGGTCCCGGCGATACGCTTCAGGCCCTGTCCCGCCACGAAAAGATCGACCCTCTGGCCACGCCCGGTCAGGCCGACCTGACCCAGTGGGCCGACTTTCCGGCGGTTCTGGCCGCCGCGCGGGCCGTCGGCGTCTCGACCGCCCCCCTGCTCACCCAGGCCGGGTTCCTGACCCGGCTGGGCCTTCCCGTTCGCGCCGACCGGCTGAAGGCCAGCCAGCCCGGGGCCGCCGCCCTGATCGACCGTCAGGTCCAGCGCCTGACCGCCCCGGACCAGATGGGCACCTTGTTCAAGGTCGCGGCCCTGTATGTCCCCGATACCCTGACCCTGCCCGCCTTCGAGGTTGAACCATGACCGACCTGCCGACGCCGATCACTCATCCGCTGCTGGATATCCCGGGCATCCGACATGGCTTTTTCACGCGTGAGGGCGGCGTCTCGACCGGGATCTACAAGGGTCTGAACACCGGCGTGGGCTCCAGCGACGATCCCGAGGCGGTGCGGGAAAACCGCGCGCTCGTGGCGGCTGCCATGGGGGGCACGCCCGATGACTTCGCCGCCTGCTACCAGATCCACTCCGACATCGTGCACATGACCGACCAGCCCTTCGGCGACGAACGCCCCGAGGGGGATGCCGTGATTGCGGTGGAGGAGCCGGGCATCCTGTGCGCCGTCCTGACCGCCGATTGCGCGCCCATCCTGCTCGCCAATCCTCGCGCCGGGATGGTCGCCGCCGTCCACGCCGGCTGGAAAGGCGCCGTCGGCGGCGTCATCGAGGCCACGCTTCGCCGGATGAAGGAGAGCGGCGCCGAGCACGACCAGACCATCGCCGTCGTCGGCCCCACCATCGCCCAGGCCTCCTATGAGGTCGACGACGCCTTCGAGGAGCGGTTCCTGCGTCAGTCCTCGGGCTCGGGCCAGTTCTTCATCATGGGCAAACAACCCGACAAGCGTCAGTTCGACCTGCCGGGCTATGTCATGTCGAAACTGGAGCGCGCAGGCGTCGGCCAGGTCGCCTGGACCGGCCACGACACCCTGCCCGACCCCGACCGCTTCTACTCCAACCGCCGCGCCCACCTCAGCGGCGAGCCCGACTTCGGCCGAATGATGAGCGTGATTACGTTGGAGTAGGCCTCAGCCCGCCATCGCCATGTCAGGCGTGCGGACGACCTCGCGCCAGGCATCCGGGCGAGCCAGCAGTGCGCGGACCAGCGCGTTGTTGACCGCGTGGCCGGCCTTGTAGCCTTCATAGCGGCCCAGCAGCGGGCCACCCAACACATAGAGGTCGCCGATGGCGTCCAGCGCCTTGTGCTTGACGAACTCGCGTTCCATCCGCAGGCCGCCGGTGTTCAGGATCTGGTCGCCGTCGATGACGACCGCATTCTCAAGGCTGCCGCCCCGGGCCAGACCGGCGCGGCGCAGGGCCTCGACCTCATGGGCAAAGCCAAAGGTGCGGGCGGCCATGATGTCGCTGCGGAAGGTCGGCTCGTCGACGACGAAATCCACCACCTGATTGCCGATCACCGGCGTGTCGAAGTCGATCTCGAACCGCATTTCATAGCGGTCACACGGCAGCAGGCGCGCATGCTTGTCGCCCTCAGTCACCTCGATCGGTGCCAGGATTTCGATAAAGCGCAGCGGTGCCGCCTGGTTGCGGAAACCCGCCCGGTCCAGAAGCTGCACGAACGGCAGCGCCGAGCCATCCAGAATCGGCAATTCGGGGCCGTCCACCTCGACCACAGCGTTGGAGATACCCAGCGCGCAGAAGGCCGCCATCAGATGCTCGATGGTCGACAGGCGCACACCCGCGCCATTCTCGATCATGGTGTTCAGCCGGGCTTCGACCACAGCCTCTCCCGACACCGGGATACGATTGTCGCGGTCAGTGATGTCAGTGCGCACGAAGACGATGCCGGTGCCCGTCGGCGCCGGGCGCACGGCCAGACGGACGCGCTGGCCCGTGTGCACGCCCACGCCGGCGATGATCGCCGGGGCGCGCAGGGTCTGTTCCAGATGATCGGCTTTGACCGGGATCACGAAACGTCCACACAGAGGCCGGGCGGAATTGCCCGACGACACCTCTATGGTCTGGTTTACGAGAGGAAAACCAAAGTCAGGTTTCGGATTGTTTCGATGCGGTGACGAACGCCCGGATCACGGACGTTCGCACCGGTGCATCAGTTGGCCAGCCGCCTCAGAAACGAGGGGATTTCCAACTCATCTTCCTCGGTCGGCTCGGGCTCCGGCGTCTTCAGCGCCTGATTACCGGACAGGCGCATCGGCCGGGGCTCGGTGCGGGCTTCCGGAGCATAGGGCGCGGGCTCCGGCGCGGGGCGCTTGCGGCCGAACAGGCTCCAGCCCGACTTGCGATGGTGATCCCGGTCGTCCCACTCGGGCTCAGGTTCCGGCTGGCGTTCGGCACGCGAAGGCTCGCGGGCGGGTTCCATATAGAGGTCGCCCTGGACCGGACGCGTCGGGGTGCGCGGGGTCCGGTCGGCCTCATATTCCTCGACCCACGGGTCAACGATGGGCTCAAGCGTGCGCGGGGCCTCTGCCTTCGCCACCGGCTCCGCTTGCGGTTGCGGCTGAACGCGAGGCTCGGCCGTGCGGATCGTCGGTTCGAAGGTCGGAGTCACCGGCGCCGGCTCGGTGACGCGGATCACGGGCTCGGGGGCGCGCTGCGGCTCACGCTCCGCCATCCGGGGCGCCGGCCGTCCGGTGGGCATGGGTCGCGACAGGGTCGAGGGCGGGGTCTGGGCCATCACTTCTTCGTCCATGCCGGTGGCGACCACAGACACGCGGATCTTGCCGTCCAGAGCCGGATCGAAGGCGGCACCGAAGATGATGTTGGCGTCGGGATCGACTTCGGCCGAGATGGCGTTGGCGGCCTCATCGACCTCCAGCAGGGTCATGTCCATGCCGCCGGTGATGTTGACCAGCACGGCCTTGGCGCCCTTCAGGCTGGTTTCGTCCAGCAGCGGGTTGGCGATGGCATTCTGGGCGGCCATCAGGGCGCGGTCGTCGCCCTCGGCCTCGCCTGTGCCCATCATGGCCTTGCCCATTTCGCTCATCACGGCGCGCACGTCGGCGAAATCGAGGTTGATCAGACCCGGCAGGATCATCAGGTCGGTGATCGAGCGCACACCCGAATGAAGCACCTGGTCGGCCATGCCGAAGGCATCGGCAAAGGTCGTGCGCTCATTGGCGACGCGGAACAGATTCTGGTTCGGAATGACGATCAGGGTATCGACATAGCGCTGCAGCTCGGCGATGCCCGCCTCGGCCAGACGCATGCGGTGACGGCCTTCAAAGGTGAAGGGCTTGGTCACGACACCGACGGTCAGGATATTGCGGTCACGCGCGCATTTGGCGATCACCGGCGCAGCCCCGGTGCCCGTGCCCCCGCCCATGCCGGCGGTGATGAACACCATGTGCGCACCCTCGAGGTGGGTGGCGATCTCATCGGCGGATTCCTCGGCGGCATTCATGCCGACCTCGGGGTGAGCGCCCGCGCCCAGCCCCTGGGTGATGGTCTCGCCCAGCTGGATACGGCGGTCCGTCTTGGCAAAGCTCAGGTGCTGGGCATCGGTGTTGGCGACGACGAAGTCGACCCCCTCCAGACCCGCATCGATCATGTTGTTGACGGCATTGCCGCCCGCGCCACCGACGCCGAACACGACGATCCGGGGCTTCAATTCCGTAGCTTCAGGGCGCACCAGCGACAGCGACATATTTTTCCGACCTTCAATCCGACCCCGCTCCGGTAAACCGACGCCAATCCCCCCGAATCGCATTGGTTATGAGCGGGTTAATAGAACACCCGTAAGCCTTAACAGGGAGTTACCGCATAGACTGAGTCGGGGATCAGGTCAGAGGGGATGGAGCCTCCGCGCACGTACTTATTTTCGAGAGGACACAAAGAAAAAGGGCGGCTCTTGCGAGCCGCCCTTTCCCGTTCCGGAAGGAAAAATCCTTACCAGGGACGATAGTTGAAGCCGATGAAGAAGCGACGGCCCCAGGCATCGAAGTTGTTGTAGAGCGTGTTGCCCAGGTAGGGGTTCTGCTCGTTGTCGAAGGCGTTGACCACACCGGCACGCATCGACAGGTCGTCACGCACATTCCAGCGGAAGGTGAAGTCGTGGCGGGTGAAGGCACCGGTCCGGATCGATTCCGGCGGACGGTTGTCCAGGTTGCTGATCAGGCCGAACGGGCTGGCGATGTCCTGCGACGTTTGCCAGTCAGCCGTCCAGTTGATGCTCCAGATGTCGTTCGGAGCATAGGTCAGCGACGAGTTGAACCGGACGCGCGGGAAGAACAGGTTGCCCGCCGAACCGCTCGCATCGGTCGGATCCGAGGTGTTGGTGTAGGACTCCTGGCTGATCAGCCACAGACCATTCAGGCTGTAGGAGAAGCGACCCCAGTCCTGACCGATCAGATCGAAGGTGTCGATCGCATAGTTGACGCTGAAGTCCAGACCTTCGGTTTCCAGGCCGGCGTAGTTGATCGACCCCTGGATGAAGCCGCCGATCGGGTCACCGTTCGGCGCGCCGATCCGGAAGCCCGACGAACGGGCGACCGCATCGTTCGAGATGCCATCCCAGGTAGACGGATTGTTGCGGAAGATGGTGGCGCAAGCCGCGGCATCCAGCGTGTTGCCGTTGACGCAGTTTTCCGAGGCAACCCGGGCCGACACGGCCGAGATCACGTTGTCGACGCGGATGTCATAGTAGTCCAGCACCACCGACAGGTTGGGGAACATACGCGGCTTCAGGATCACCGAGAAGGTGAAGGATTCCGACTCTTCCGGCTGCAGGAAGGGGTTACCCGCGTTCACACCGGCAACACCCGAGGTGTAGTTCGGGAGATAGTCGTCATCGGTGGTGGCGGTGGTCCCGTTCCAGTCGAAGAAGCCCGGAGCGAAGCCGTCGGCAATAGCCAGAGCCTCACAGTTCCGGACCCGGTTGGCGCGGATTTCCGGGGTCAGCGACGGGTTGGTGATCGAGGCTGTGGCGCAGGGATCGACCACACCGTTGTAGAAGGTCTGGGTGGCCGGACGGAAGTTCTCCGCCAGGTTGGGCACGCGCACCGAGGTGTTCAGGCTGGTCCGGAAAGCGATATCCGAGATCGGACGGTAGACCAGGTTCAGGCCGTACACGTCACCCTTGCCTGCCGTGGTGTAGTCGAACTCACGGTAGGAGGCGCTGAACTCGGCGTAGTCACCCAGGAAACCATCGCGGAACAGCGGGATGGCGATTTCGCCGTAGAACTCGTCGCTCTCATATTCCGCACCCAGGAAGTCCGGGCCGGTGTTCATGAACAGCAGACGACCGGCAGTGTCGGCGCTGCGGCCCACACCTTCGGTGTATTCACGACGCTGCTCGTAGCCGAGAGCCACGCCGATCGGACCGGCGCCCCAGAAGTCCCACAGCTGACCGGCGACGTTGACCAGGGCCTGCTCCGAGATGTTCTGCTCGCGAACCCGGATGGTGGCGTCGATATAGGCCAGGGCAGCATCCGACTGGTTGCCGGCGCCGAAGATGTTCAGCGGGGCGCACTGGTCAATCGAGTCCTGACCATATTGGCTATCCTGCAGGGCACCGCCGCGAACACGGTCGGCGCTGTTGATGCTCTGGGCATCCAGCAGGGTCGAGCGGCAGACAATGGCGCCCGGCGATCCGAGGATACCCGCACTATCGACCACGGCGTCCGAGGCCAGGGCGAAGCGTTGCGAGTCGATGCCACGCTCGGCGTTGACGTTGTTCAGTTCGCCGCGAGTGTAGCCGATATCCCAGTTCACATTGCGGAAGAACAGGACGTTGTCGAAATCACCGTCCAGGCCGATGACATAGCGCTCGACTTCGCGGCTGTTGTCCTGCGTCCGGTCGGGACCGAACGAAATGTACTGGGCCTGCTGAACCAGGAAGTCACCGAGGAACTGGCCACCCTGGGTCGCCGTCGGGGCGCTGTAGCGGGCCACCCGGTTGGTTGCGATCGCATCCTTGACGTTCTGGGGCAGGAAGGCGTTGTCCGACCAGCGCAGGTCATAGGACTGCACACCATAGATCACCGGCGTGCTGGTCGGCCCGTAGCTGGTGTCGTCCAGATAGATGTTGAAGAAGGTCGGCTGCGAGATGTCGAACACATCCTCGGTGACCAGCTTGTACTCACCCGACAGGTTCACGTTCGGCAGAATGCTGAAGGTGAAGCCGGCCTGGAAGCGCTCGGACTCGATTTCCGGGAAGCGCGAGGCGGTGGAGAAGTCAGCCGCGCTGACGCCGTCGCCACCGTAGTTGTACGGACGGCTGGCGCCGGTGTTGCCGATACGCTGGCCGAAGTCGGCCAGACGGGCCGTGCCCTGACCGGGATCGAACCACCAGGTCTTGCCCGGGTTCACGGAATAACAGCTGGAGTTGTAGGTGAACGCGCCCGTCGAGGTGACGCAGGTGAAGTTCGGAATGTCCGGGTCGTTCAGCGGGCTGGCAGCCTGGGAGTTGGCGACCGTCACCTGGCCCCAGCGCGGACGGTCCATGCGGTTCAGGCCGTAGAACAGCATATTGTCGAGGAAGCCGTCGGACGGCGCCGAGGTGGGGTCAGCATCAATGCCGATGAAGCGCGGGTCGTCGTTGATCCAGTCGACGTCGAACGAGGTGACCATGTCGGCCTTCTCGTATTCGCCAAAGGCATAGACGTTCAGGCGGTCGTCCAGCAGATTGGCACCGACCAGGAGCGAGGCACGACGCGAGGCCTGACCGTCCTGGTTGATCATGCCGTAGTTGGCATCGAACTCGACGCCTTCGAAGTCGTCGCGCAGGATGAAGTTCAGCACACCGGCCACGGCGTCAGCGCCGTAGATGGACGATGCACCACCAGTGATGATCTCGATGTTCTCGATCAGCAGACGCGGGATGGTCGAAACGTCCACCGACAGCGTACCGGCGCTGGAACCGACGTGACGGCGACCGTCAACCAGGGTCAGCGTACGGCCGGTGCCCAGCGAGCGCAGGTTGGCGAAGTCCAGACCACCGTCGTTCAGGCCCGAACCGGTCGTGTCCGACGGAACCAGCGAGTTCGAAAGGGCCGGGATGGTGGCCAGATAGTCGATGACGGTCGACTGACCGGTCGTCAGCAGCGCTTCGCGCTCGACCTGGATCAGCGGGGTGGGGGCGTTGGTCGGGTCGCGGCGGATGCGCGAACCGGTAACGACGATTTCTTCAACCGTGGTTTCCCGGGCTTGCGGGTCCTGCTGGTTCTGACCGGCGTCTTGAGCCAGAGCCGGAGCCGACGCCATCATGACGCCGGCCAGGATGGTCGTTCCAAAGAGATATTTGCGCTTCAACAGCATGTTGTGATGCCCCAACCAAGTGATTTGACAATACGTGACGCAGGTGACGAGCCGTAACCCACGCTTCCGGATTGCACGCTAGCAGCAAAGTGGCCCGCCACAAGGCATTGTGGCCCGACTGTGACCACTCAAGGCACCAGATGTTACAATCCGGACACACTCTCGCCATCGAAGGGAAATGTGACAACGCCCCTGCGGGCAGGCATTTCAGAGATTGCGCCGCAACCAGTCTGCAGCCCGGGCGACCAGGCCCCCGGTGTGCGGATTTGGCGCATCATTGGCCGAAATCTGGTGGGTCATCAGCCGACGGGCCGAAACCGATTCTCTCGGACCATAGGCAGACTTCAGCAAACACCCCGCCGCCGCACAGAAGGCCGGACCCGAGGCGGCATCCGCCAGGTGCGGCGCGCGTTGCGGCCTCCCCAAGCGCACCGGACGGTCAAACACTCGCACCGCCAGCTCGCGCACGCCGTTCAGCTGGCTTGCTCCGCCTGTCAGCACGACACTGGTCCCTGGCTCTAGCGCAATGCCGCCGGTACGGATTCGGTCGCGCAGGATTTCAAGCGTCTCCTCGACCCGGGGCGCGATGACACTTTTCAGCATGGCGCGCGGGACCACCACGGCGCCGGCGGAAGGGTCCTCCCCGCGCGGCGGCGCCTCGAGTAGTTCGCGGTCCTCGTTGGCCGATGCCATGGCCGAGCCGTGCAGCGTCTTCAGTCGCTCGGCCCCGGCACGCGAGGTCGACAGCCCCTTGGCGATGTCACTGGTCACGTGATCGCCGCCGACATTGAGGCTTTCGACGTGCAGCAGGCTACGGTCGGCCCAGACGGTAGCGGTGGTTGTCCCGCCACCCATGTCGATGCACAGGGCGCCGAGGTCCATCTCATCATCTTCAAGCGCAGCAAGGGCCGAGGTCACGGGGGCCGCGACCACGCCCTGCAGATCCAGATGCGCCAATTCCAGACAATGGCTCAGCGACATGAAGGCCGTCTCGGCCATCGACACGACCAGCAGGTCCAGTTCCAGACTGTTGCCGCGCATGGCGCGCGGGTCGCGCACACCCCGGGCATCATCCACCGACCAGGCCACCGGCAACACATGGATGGGCCTGCGGTCCGGCAGGCGAATCTTGTCGAGCGCCAGACCGATGGCCCGCGCCAGATCGGCGTCGCTGACCGGATTGGCACCCAGCGACACGCGCGAGCGAACCCGGTGGCTCTGCATACGTCCGGCCGAGGTACTGACGATCACTCCGGTTACCGGGACACCCGCGGCGCGTTCGGCCCGCTCGACCACATGGCCGATGGCCTGGGCGGCGCCCTCCATATCGACGATCATGCCCTGCTGGACGCCGCGCGACTGCACATGGCCGACCCCGGCCACCCGTACCGTCCGGTCGGCATGGCGTACGCCGTCGGCCTTCATGATGAAGCAGGCCATCTTGGAATGGCCGATATCCAGCGCCGCGACCAGCGGTGCGCGACCGCCGCCCATAGCCCCGTCAAGCGTCAGTTCCGGACGACGTCCCGCCATCACAGCCCTCCCGCAACCATAGGCGCAGCCGCCAGATCACCCGCCAGCTCTGCCGGGCGCAGACCCAGCGTGCCGGGTACCTTCAGATCCACCAGTTCAAAGCCGCGCTCGAACAGCTGATGCCGCTGGTCCAGCGCATCCAGTTGAATAAGTGCGGCCTCGGTGCCGTCGGCCGGCAGGCGGATCAGGCCACCATCCTTCAGACGAATGTCCCAGCGCCGCTCATCGACGCGGATCAACGCCTCGGTCCGGTCACGCAGGCGCGGGCGGGCCTCAATCAGGGGCAGGATTTCGGCGGCGGCCAGCTCGGCCCCCGTCCCCACCACCAGCGGCAGATGCAGATACTGACGCGGATCAGCACCGCGGATCACCTGACCGTCGCCGTCGATGACCGCGATCTGGCCATTGGCCTGCCAGATGGCCAGCCGATCATGCTCGACCACCTCGACCATCAGGGTGCCGGGCAGCAGACGCACGACCCGCGCATCCTTGACCCAGCTGACGCCGCGCACCTGTTCCAGAAGGGCGTCCAGATCCAGCGAACTCATCGACTGGCCAGCCGTCACATCCAGCGCCGCCTGAATGGCGGGCATGGCCTCGTCTGACGCGCCGGTCACATGCACCCGGCCCAGGCGAAAGCCCATCCCGGCTACCATGCCGTCGACGCCGTCCGAGACCGACTGGCCGACCCGCTCGGCACGGGCACCGGTCGCCATCAGCCCGCCGATGAACAACACGCCGACCAGCAGCGAAATCCCGACCGCGCGCGCGGACAGATCGAGCCGACCGATCGCCGCCATCTTGGCCGGGATGCCGACCGCCGGGCCCTTGCCGCGCCCCGAGCGTCCACGCGAGGCCGGGGCCTGACGTCCACCCGACGCGCCCCCGCCCTGCTGGCGCCGACCGCCGCGAACTACCGCGGGCATGACGCGTCCTCCACCATCCACCTGACCAGTTCCGGATACCCGACGCCGACATGGGCGGCCTGCTCGGGAACGAGCGAGGTCGAGGTCATGCCCGGCTGGGTGTTGACCTCCAGAAGAACGAGAACGTCCTTAACATCGTCATAACGGAAATCGGATCGCGTCACCCCGCGACAGCCCAAGGCCGTGTGCGCCCGCTCCGACAGGCGCAGCGCCATCTCGAACACATCGGATTTCAGCCGCGCGGGCAGCTCATGTACCGACCCACCCGGGGCATATTTGGCCTCATAGTCATAGAAGCCCTTGGTCGGGGTGATGTCCGTGACGGTTAGCGCCCGAGGTCCGTCCGCCTCGCCCAGCACGGCAACCGCCAGCTCGCGCCCGGCGATGAACGGCTCGACCATCACCTGTTCGCCATAGGTCCAGTCGGCGGCGCCCACCTCGGCGGGAGGCCGATTGGCCCCCTCGGTCACGAGGAACACGCCGACAGACGACCCCTCGGCATTCGGCTTGATCACATAGGGCGGCGCCATGACGTGGTCGCGCGCGACCTCATGCCGGTCGAACAGGCCGCCGCCCGGCACCGGAATGCCCGCCGCCGCCAGCACCGCCTTGGACTTGGCCTTGTCCATGGCAAGGGCCGAGGCCAGCACGCCGGAGTGGGTGTAGGGAATATTCAGCGTCTCCAGCACGCCCTGGACGCAACCGTCCTCGCCCCAGGCGCCGTGCAGACAGTTCAGCACCACATCGGGACGGATCAGCCCGCCCAGCACATTGGCCAGGTCCCGCCCGGCGTCGATGCGGCTGACGCGGGCCACCTGCCCTTCAAGCGCGTCCGCGCAGCCCTTGCCCGAGTTGAGCGACACCTCGCGCTCGGCCGACAGCCCCCCCATCAGGACGGCGACATGCAGGTCTTTCAGGGGGCGGTTCATGGGGCGGAACGGAACTCAGAGAGGGCGGCCGATCCTCTTGATCTCCCATTCGAGGTTTACGCCGAGTTTACTTTGAACGTCGGTTCGCACCGCCTCGCCCAGTCCCTCGATGTCCGCAGCCGTCGCCTCGCCCGGGTTGATCATGAAATTGCTGTGCAATTCGCTGAACTTGGCCCCACCCCCGGTGACCGAAAACAGCTTCCCGCGCCAGCCCGTTTCATCCACAAGTTTCCAGCTGGAATGGCCCGGCGGGTTCTTGAAGGTTGAGCCGCCGGTCTTCTCGCGGATCGGCTGGGTCTGTTCGCGGCGACTGGTGATCTCGTCGATGCGGGCCTGAACCGCCTCCGGGTCGTCGGGCCGACCCCGATAGGTCGCCTCCAGCCAGATGATGTCGGCCGGCACCTCCGAATGGCGATAGGTGTAGCCAAAGTCGGCCAGCGCATAGTCGACCCGCTCGCCCGCACGGGTCAGACCCCGGGCCGAAACCAGCACATCCTTGGTCTCCGAGCCATAGCAACCCGCATTCATGGTCAGGGCGCCGCCGATGGTCCCCGGAATACCCGCATAGAACTCCAGCCCGCCGATCCCGGCCCTGGCCGAAGCGCGCGCCACCATGGAGTCCAGCGCGCCCGCGCCCGCCGTGATCGTGTCGCCGTCGGTTGTGATCTGTGCCCATGGCCGTCCCGCCAGCCGGATCACTACGCCTTCGACCCCGCCGTCGCGCACGATGACATTCGAGCCGACGCCCAGCACCGTCACCGGCACCGATGCGTCCAGCGCCTTCAGGAAGTCCGCCAGATCGTCCGCATCTGCCGGAAGGAATAGCACATCCGCCGCCCCACCCACCCGAAACCAAGTGTAGGGCCCCAGCGGCTCATCCCGCAGCAGCTTGCCGCGAACCTCGGGCAGAGCGTCTCGCCAATCGCTCATGCGTCGTCTGCCTGATGAGAGGTCATGTCCTTCAGGCGCGCCGTCTGGTGGGCGTTCAGCCCCTCGCCCGTGCTGCAGCGTGGGCGGTCGTCTCCCAGTTCCAGCCACGGCACCATGGCCTCGACGCCCCAGTGCTGCTGGATCGGCGCCAGCGAGGGATCATCCAGACTGCCGATCGTCACATTGACCCAGTCGCTGTCCTTGTAGGCAAAGCCCAGCGGCGTGCCGCAGAGGGCACAGAAGGGCCGCTCGGCCACCGAGGAGCTATCGAACACCTCCGGCCCCTCACCTTCCCAGGTCAGGTTTTCACGCGGGCATCCCACCAGCGCGGCGAACACATTGCCCACGGCCTTCTGACACATCCGGCAGTGACAGAAATGCGCATGATCCAGACCGCCGCTGATGCGGTAGCGCACTCGCCCGCACTGGCATCCGCCCGTGACCGTCATCCCAGCGCCTCCAACTGGCCAGGGAGGGCATAGGCCCAGGCGGTGATGTCCCCGGCGCCCAGCAGCACGACCAGATCCCCGGCCTTCGCCTCCTCGCGGATCAGGCGCGGCAGGGCGGCGGCGCTTTCCAGCGGCCGCACCGACCGGTGGCCGAACCGGCGGATGCCCTCGACCAGGGCGTCCTTGTCGACCCCCTCGATCGGTTGCTCTCCGGCCGCATAGACATCGGCTACCAGCACCGAATCCGCATCGGCAAAACAGGTCGAGAAGTCGTTCATCAGGTCGCGCAGGCGCGTATAGCGGTGCGGCTGGACCACGGCGATCACCCGGCCTGAACCCTCGGTCTTGTGGACCACCTGCCGCGCGGCCTTCAGCACCGCAGCGATCTCGACCGGGTGGTGGCCATAGTCATCGACGATGCGCACGCCATCAACGACGCCGGTGGTCGTAAAGCGCCGCTTGACCCCGCCAAAGCCCGCCAGTCCCTCGCGGATCGCCGCGTCCGAAATGCCCAGCTCGCGCGCCACGGCGATGGCGGCCAGGGCGTTCGAGACATTGTGTGCCCCCGCCATCGGCAAATGCAGCCCCTCCAGCACATCGGGCTCGTCCAGCGCATCCAGCCCCTGCTTCTGGAAGGCCACGTCAAAGCGCGCCCCGTCCGGGCCCATGTCGCAGTTGATGGCACGCACCATGGCCTGCGGATTGGTGCCATAGGTGACCATGCGCCGGTTATCTATGGTCGCCACCAGCCGCTGCACCTCGGGGTGGTCGAGGCATACGGCGGCAAAGCCGTAGAAGGGGATGTTCTCGACGAAATCGACGAAGGCCTTCCGCACCCCGTCAAAGTCGCCGTAGTGGTCCAGATGCTCCGGATCGATATTGGTCACGACCGCGACCGTCGACTTCAGCCGCAGGAAGCTGCCGTCCGACTCATCGGCCTCGACCACGATCCAGTCGCCGTCGCCGACCTTGGCGTTGGTCCCATAGGCATTGATGATCCCGCCATTGACGATGGTCGGGTCGGTACCGCCCGCATCCAGCAGGGCCGCGATCATCGACGTCGTGGTGGTCTTGCCGTGGGTGCCGCCTACCGCCACCGAGAATTGCAGCCGCATCAGTTCTGCCAGCATCTCGGCCCGGCGGACCAGCGGGATGCGCCGGCTTCGGGCGACCGTCAGCTCGGGATTGTCCGCCCGCACCGCCGTGGAATAGACGACGGCCGCGACCTCCTCGCCCACATGGGCGGCGTCATGGCCGATGAAGATCTTCGCGCCCAGCTGTTCCAACCGCTCGGTATTGGCCCCGGCTTTCGCGTCCGAGCCCTGCACCTGGTAGCCGATCTTGAGCATGATCTCGGCGATGCCGCTCATGCCGATGCCGCCGATGCCGACGAAGTGGACGGGCCCGATCGGGAACGGAACTGGACGAAGACGTGCGATCATCCGGGCGTCATAGCGGACTTTGTCGGGATTGCACCAGACGCCCCTTCCCTCCGCTTTCGGCAACACGGCTAACCGCCTCTTAACCCTGCGGACTCAGGATCGCCGCTTGTTTCCACAGGGGCGCGCCTGCATGTCCGAGTTCAAGACCGACGTCATCCTCAACGGGGACTGCATCCAGGTGCTGAAGTCCCTGCCGGACGCCTCGGTCGATGCGGTGTTCGCCGACCCGCCCTATAATCTGCAGCTGGGCGGCGACCTGCTGCGCCCCGACAATTCGCGCGTTGACGCGGTCGACGACGACTGGGACAAGTTCGACAGCTTTGCCGCCTATGACGCCTTCACCCGCGCCTGGATGGCCGAGTGCCGCCGGGTGCTGAAGCCCGAGGGCACGATCTGGGTGATCGGCAGCTATCACAATGTCTTCCGGCTGGGCTCCGCCATTCAGGACCTCGGCTTCTGGGTGCTGAACGACATTGTCTGGCGCAAGTCCAACCCCATGCCGAACTTCAAGGGCACGCGCTTTACCAATGCCCACGAAACCCTGATCTGGGCGGCCCGCAGCCAGGGGCAAAAGCGCTACACCTTCAACTACGACGCCCTGAAGGCCTTCAACGAAGACACCCAGATGCGGTCCGACTGGACCTTCGCCCTGTGCACGGGCGAGGAGCGGATCAAGGACGCCGACGGCAAGAAGGCCCATCCCACGCAAAAGCCCGAGGCCCTGCTGCACCGCGTGCTGCTGGCCTCGACCCGGCCGGGCGATGTGGTGCTCGACCCCTTCTTCGGCACCGGCACGACCGGCGCCGCCGCCAAGCGTCTGGGCCGCCGCTACATCGGCATCGAGCGCGAGGACGACTACATCCGCGTGGCCGAAAAGCGCCTCGCCGCCGTCGTGCCCGCCAACCCCGAGGATCTGGCCGTCATGGGGTCCAAACGGTCCGAGCCGCGCGTGCCCTTCGGCGCCCTGGTCGAGGCCGGCCTGCTGCGGCCCGGCGACCGCCTGTACGCCCCCGACGGCTCGCGCGAGGCCCGCGTCCGCGCCGACGGCAGCCTGATCCACGGCGACCTGACCGGCTCGATCCACAAGCTGGGCGCCCTGATGGAAAACGCCCCGGCCTGTAACGGCTGGACCTACTGGCGCTTCAAGACCGATCAGGGCTTCAAGTCGATCGATACCCTGCGCGCCGAGATCCGCGCGGCGATGTAGGGGATAGCTCCTCCCCCGTTCACGGGGGAGGGGGACCGCCGAAGGCGGTGGAGGGGGCGGACAGGGCACGCCGTCTTCCCAAGCGCCTTCAGACTGCAGACTTTCAAACGCCTTAGGTGCGGTCGCCCCCTCCACCACTCCGTGGTCCCCCTCCCCCGCTGCGCTGGGGAGGATCAGGCAGCCAGCGCCCGCACCAGCGCCTTTCTGAACACCGTCGGCAGGGTCGCCTCGGCCTCAGCCACCTCGCGCCAGATCAGGTCGGCCTCGCCGTCGGCGCGCATCACCGCCAGTTCCAGCTCGAAATGGGTGAAGACGTGGCGCACCGTGCCCACCTCGACCCAGTCGGCGACGACGGGCGGTCCGCTGCCCTCCCCGGCATCCCAGCCCGAGGTCGGAAGGCCCAGCATCCCGCCCAGCAGGCCCTTGTCCGGCCGCTTGACCAGACCGACCCGGCCCGCAGCGTCGACCAGTACCCAGACCAGCCCCTCGCGCCGGGGCTTGGGCACCTTGGCCAGCTTCTTCGGCCAGGCCTCGGGCGGGCCGCTGGCCCGTGCCTGACAGTCCCCGGCTAGCGGACACTGCCCGCACAGCGGTGATCGCGGCCGACAGATGCGCGACCCCAGATCCATCAGGGCCTGGGCCCAGTCGCCCGGATCAAAAGTCTCCGGCTCCGGCGTCAGGGCATCGGCCAGCGCCCTCAGCTCCGGGCGCCCCTTCGGCAAGGGCGTGTCCACGGTGAACAGTCGCGCCATCACCCGCTCGACATTGCCGTCGACCACCACCGCCCGGCGACCAAAGGCGATCGCGGCCACCGCCGCCGCCGTATAGGCCCCCAATCCCGGCAGGGCCCGCAGGCCGTCTTCGGTATCGGGAAACACCCCGCCATGATCGCGCGCCACCGCCTGGGCACAGGCCAGCAGGTTTCGGGCCCGCGCATAGTACCCCAGCCCCGCCCAAGCGCCCATGACGGCCTCGTCCGGCGCCGCCGCCAGCGCCCCGACCGTCGGCCAGCGCGTGACGAACGCCTGAAAATAGGGCGTGGCGTGCGGCACGGTGGTCTGCTGCAGCATCACCTCCGACAACCAGACGCGATAGGGGTCAGCCCGCTCCGCAGATACCGGTGCCATGCGCCACGGCAGGTCCCGGGCATGGACGCCATACCAGTCCATCAGCGCGCTGCGGATCGCGGCCAGTCTGTCAGAATCGGGGGGGCTCATGGTCCGCAGCATAGGAGCGCATGACATCCCGGGGTATAGTGACACCATGCCCCGCCCGCTGCCCACGGAAGACGAAGCCCGCGCCATTCTGGCCCGCCGCAAGACCCGTCCCTTGCCGCGCCCGACGCCGCGTGTCGGCCGGGCGCTGGAAAAGTTGATCCGCACCCTGGATGATCGCTATGGCCGGGGGGCGGATGCACTTGAGGCCCGCTGGCCCGAGATCGTCGGCGAGCGGCTGGCCGCCGTCACCCGTCCCCAGAAACTGACCCGCCCGCGTAAGAGCCCCGACGGCACCTCTGCCGGCGCCACGCTGGAGCTTCGCGTGGCCGGCCCCGCGGCCCTGCTGGTCCAGCACCAGTCGGCGGACATTCTGGAACGGGTCAATCTGTTCCTCGGCCAGGGCGCGGTCGAACGCCTGCGCATCGCACAGGGACCGATCGGCCCGCGCGCCGCACGCTCGCGCGCCCCGCTGACCAAACCTGCCGCCCCTGCCCCGCTCGGTGCCGCCGATGAGGCCGCGCTCAAGGCCTCGGTCGCCGCGGCCCCCGCGCCACTGGCCGCAGCCCTCGAACGGCTGGGCCGCAGCGTGCTCAATCGGCGCAGCGGCAGGCCCTAGAACAAAACTTTGCCGCAAGGCGTCTCGACAAAGCCGGGGCGGGGTCCTAGCCAAGGACTCGCTGTATATGACCCGCCTTTCGCGCGCTGACCGTCAAGAGGATTGACCCATGTCCACCGGCCCCAAGACCGCCCGCTTCCGTTTCAGCGCCATGAGCCGCCGCGCTGCCATGACCGGCGCCGCCCTCGCTGCCATGGGTACGCTCGCTGCCTGCGGCGGGTCCGACGGTGGACAGGCGGCCCAGGGCGACATGGCCAAGGGTGCCCCTGAAGGGGCCAAGGTCACGGTCGTGGAATACGCCTCGGTCACCTGTGGTGCCTGCGCGGGCTGGCAGGAGCAGGTCTGGCCCGAGTTCAAGGCCAAATATGTCGACACCAATCAGGTACGCTTCATCTTCCGGGAGTTCCCGACCCCGCCCGCCGATGTCGCCGCCGCCGGCTTCCTGCTGGCCCGCTGCGCCGGTGAGGATCGATATTTCGAAGTGGTCGAGGAAATCATGGCCAGCCAACGCGAGTGGGGACAGGGGATCCCGCCGGCCGCCACCCTCAGCCGCATCGCCACCTCCGTCGGCCTCAGCGAGGAAGAATACCGCACCTGCGTCACCGACCCCGAGGCCCTGGCCGCCCTCGAAGGTCGCATTCAGTCCGCCCGATCTGAAGGCGTGACCGCCACCCCAACCTTCTTCGTCAACGGGACGCGCGTGCCGAACAGCTCGATGGAAGCCCTCTCGGCCGCCGTCGACGCCGAACTGGCCAAGTAAACCTCATGCGCGTCGCGGGTCTTGCCACACTGACTGCTCTGGCGGTTCTCGCCCTGGGCCAGCCCGCGCTGGCCCAGCAGGCAGTGCGGCCGGCCCCGCCGCCCATGGCCGCGCCCGAGCGGGTGCTGGCGGTCGATCCCGCTGATCGCACCCTCGGCCGGGAAGACGCGCCCGTGACCCTGACCGCCTATCTTTCGACGGTCTGCAGCCACTGCGCCACCTGGCATGAGGCGGACTTCCCCGAGATCAAGCGTCGCCTGATCGACACCGGTCAGGTTCGCGTCGTCTGGCGCGACCTGCCGACCAATCCCCCCGAGCTGGCCTTGGCCGGAGCCGTATTGGCCCGCTGTGCGGCACCCGAACATTATGACGACGCGCTGGGCGCCCTGTTCCGGGGTCAGGCGACCTATCTGCAAAGCGGAAACGTCGATGGCTGGCTGATCTCAGCCGCAACAGCCGCGGAATTGCCGCTTGATCAGGCCCAGGCCTGCGTCAGCGACGACGCTCGCTATGCCGAGATCGAGACCCGCGCCCGTCAGGCCTCCAGCCTGGGTGTGCGCAGTACGCCGACCCTGTTCCTCGACGGTGTCGTGACGTCGGCCCGCACGGCCGACGAGATTGAGGCCGCCATCGCCGGTCAGCCGCGTCCCGCACCCCCTTCGGCCGACTGACGCCCCGGCCCGATGCAGTTCCAGCGGCTCAGGCTTGTCGGGTTCAAATCCTTCGTCGATCCGACCGAGGTGCACATCACCCCGGGCCTGACCGGCATTGTTGGACCGAACGGCTGCGGCAAGTCCAATGTGCTGGAATCCCTTCGCTGGGTCATGGGCGCCAACTCCGCAAAGGCCATGCGCGGTCAGGGCATGGACGACGTCATCTTTGCCGGGGCCGCCGACCGCCCGGCGCGCAGTCACGCCGAGGTCTCGCTCAGCATCGACAATGCCCAGCGCCGCGCGCCGCAGCCCTTTACCGATTCCGCCGTGCTCGAGGTCTCGCGCCGTATCGACCGGGGTCAGGGCTCGACCTACCGCATCAACGGCAAGGAGGTCCGCGCCCGCGACGTCCAGCTGCTGTTCGCCGACGCCTCGACCGGGGCCAACTCGCCCGCCCTCGTGCGTCAGGGTCAGATCTCCGAGCTGATTGCCGCCAAGCCCCAGAACCGCCGCCGCATTCTGGAAGAGGCCGGGGGCGTCTCGGGTCTGCACACCCGCCGGCATGAGGCCGAGCTGCGCCTCAAGGCCGCCGAGACCAACCTCGACCGGCTGGACGACATCGGCAAGGAGCTGGAAACCGCCCTTACCCGCCTGAAGCGCGAAGCCCGTCAGGCTGAGAAATACCGCAAGATTTCCGCCGAGATCCGGGCCCTGCAATCCGCCGTGCTGCTGGCCCGCTGGAAGGAAGCCGTCCAGGCTCGCGACGACGCCACGACCGCCCTGCGCGAGGCGGAGGTCGAGGTCGGCAAGACCGAGGTCGCCTCGGCCCACGCGCGGACCGAGGCCCTCAAGGCGCAGGAAGGCCTCAAGCCCGCCCGCGAAGAAGATGCGGTGGCCGGCGCCGTCCTGCACCGGGCCACGCTGGAGCGCGACCGTCTCGACATGGCCGAACAGGCCGCCCGCGCCGAGGTCGAACGGCTGGAGCGCGAGGCCGCCCGCATCGCCGCCGACCTCGCCCGCGAAACGGCCATGGCGGGCGATGCCGAGAGCGAACTGACCCGCCTGTCCGACGCCGTGGCGGCGCTCGAGGCCGAGATCGAGGCCGCACCGACCCGTGGCCCCGAACTGGACCGCGCCCTCGAACAGGCCGAGTCTGCCCGCCAGACCGCCGAGGCCGAGGTAGAACGGCTGACCTCCGAACTGGCCGCCGTCGAGGCGCGCGCCCGCGCCGAAGCCGCCCGACGTCAGGAGGCCGAAACCCGGCTGGCACGCCTCGAGGCCTCCCGCGCCCAGACCGCCGCCGAGCGTGAGGCGCTCGCCCCCTCCGACACCCCCGAGCAGGCCGAGGCCGAAGCGACGCTGGTCCGCGCCCAGGCCGATCTGGCCGCCGCCCGCGAGGCCGTCGAACAGGCCGAGGCCGACCGTGCCGAGCTGGCCCGTGCCGAACAGGATGCCCGCACCACCGCCCGCACCCTCGAGGACAAGCTGGGCCGTCTGCAGACCGAGGCCCGGGGCCTCGCCCAGCTTCTGGCCCGCGGCAAGCGCGACCACCCCCCGGCCCTCGATTCCGTTCAGGCTGCCCGCGGCTATGAGGCGGCGCTGGCCGCAGCCCTGGGCGAAGACCTGGACGCCGCCCTCGACCCCGCCGCCGCCGCCCACTGGTCCGGGGCTGATGCCGAGCCCGCCGTCTGGCCTGAGGGCGTCGCCCCCCTGTCCGATCACGTCACGGCCCCCGAGGCCCTGTCGGCGCGTCTGGCGTGGTGCGGGGTTGCCCCGGCCGATCGGGCTCCGCACCTGTCGCGCCTGCTGCCCGTCGGCGCCCGTCTGGTGACGGCAATGGGCGACCTCTATCGCTGGGACGGGCTGGTCGTCCGGGCCGAGGCCCCCCGCCCCGCCGCCATCCGCCTTGAACAGCGCACCCGCCTGTCAGAGGTCGAGACCGAGATCGATCAGGGCCGCCCGGCACTGGACGCCGCCCAGACCGAGCTGAAATCCCTCACCGAACGCCTTCGGGGCGCCGACGAAGCGGTCAAGGCTGCCCGCCTCGTGCCGTTCACCCTCGACAAGGCCGTCGCCGCCGCCCGCGACCGGGTCGAGGCCCTCGCCCGCGACACCGCCCGCCGCGAAGCCCGCGCCCAGTCGCTGGATGAGTCCCTGGCCCGCCTCGACACCGAGATCGCAGCGGCCGTCACGGCGGTCGAGGACTCCCGCGCCATCGAGAGCCCCGCCACCTCGCCGGGCGACCTTCGAGCACGGGTCGCCGAGGCCCGGACCGCGGTCGAAGCGGCCCGCGCCGCCACCGCACAGGCCCGCCTTGAGCGCGATACCGAGGCCCGCGCCGTCGAGGGCCGCACCCGTCAATTGCAAACCCTGACCCGCGAGCGTGATGCCTGGTCCGGCCGAGGCCAGGAGGCCCGCACCCGCCTGTCCGCCCTCGAAGCCGAACAGGCCACCACCGCCGATCAGCTCAAGGTCGCCGCTCAGGCCCCGGAGCAATTCACGGGCAAGCGCAATGCCCTGCTGGACACCCTGACCGCTGCGGAAACGCGCAAGAAGGCCGCGTCTGACGCCCTGTCCGTGGCCGAAACCCGCGCCACCGAAGCGGACCGGGCATCTCGCGCGGCCGACGCCGCTGCTTCACAGGCCCGCGAGGCCCGCGCCGGTCTGGTCGAGCGCGCCCGCGCGACCGAGGACGCCCTCGACCTCGCCGTCAATCGCCTCCGCGAAACCTCTCAGCTGACGCCCGAAGCCCTTGAAGCCAAGCTGTCGGAAGACGCCGTCGCCCGCCCCGCCGACGTGGCCGGCGCCGAAAGCCTGCTCTCCGGGCTGGAGCGCGAGCGCGAGCACCTCGGCGCCGTCAATCTGCGCGCCGAGGAAGAGGCCGGCGAATACGCCGACCGGCTGGAGGCCATGCGCACCGAGCGCGCCGATCTGACCGGAGCCATCGCCCGCCTGCGGGACGGCATCGACGAACTGAACGCCGAGGGCCGCGAGCGCCTGCTGGCAGCCTTCGACATCATCAACGACAACTTCAAGGCCCTGTTCGAGGCCCTGTTCGACGGCGGTCAGGCCGAGCTGAAACTGGTTGAATCCGACGACCCGCTGGAAGCCGGCCTCGAGATCTACGCCTGCCCCCCCGGCAAGCGGCTGGCGGTCATGAGCCTGATGTCCGGCGGCGAACAGGCCCTGACGGCGGCCGCCCTGATCTTTGCCGTCTTCCTCGCCAATCCGGCCCCCGTCTGCGTGCTGGACGAGGTCGACGCGCCGCTGGACGACGCCAACGTCGACCGCTTCTGCCGCATGCTGAACGAGATGCGCAACCGCACCGACACCCGCTTCATCGTCATCACCCACAACCCGGTGACCATGAGCCGCATGGACCGCCTGTACGGCGTCACCATGCCCGAGCGCGGCGTCTCGCAACTCGTCAGCGTCGATCTGAAGCAGGCCGAAAAGCTGGTGGCCTAACGCTTCAGCGCGGCCTTCAGATCGTCCATGATCGGGCCGATCAGGTGCCAGGGTTCCACGCAATAGCGGTGGAACAGGCGCCGGGGATCGACCGCCAGCCGGTACAGCCATTCCAGCCCCGCCTTGCCCATCCAGCGGGGCGCGGCCTTCTGAACCCCGGCCTCATAGTCGAAGGCGGCGCCGACGTTCAGCACCACACAGTCGGGCAGGGCGTCCAGATGGTCGGCGATCCAGATTTCCTGCCGGGGCATGCCCATTCCGACCAGCAGCACCTGCGGCGCAAACTGGGCGACCTCGGCCACCAGTCGGCGGTTGTCCTCTGACCCCGGCGCCGCATCGAAATAGCCAGACCGAACTGCCAGATCGACACGACCGTGCCGCGCCTTCAGTCGCTCGGCCGCCATGTCGGCCACGCCCTCGGCGCCACCGATGAACATGACCCGCCAGCCCTTGCGATCGGCCAGGCTCCAAAAATGCTCGCGCCAGTCCAGATAGGTCGAGCGATGCTTGCGTCGTGTGCCGCGCCCCACCAGACGCCCGAAGGCGATCAGCGGCGTGGAGTCGATCTGCACCAGATCGGCCAGGGCGAAGAATTCGGCCACGCGCGGCTCGGTCCGGATCAGGTGCAGGCTGTGCAGATTGTGGTTGGCGATGACCGCCTTGACCTCGGCCTCGACCCAGGTCTCCAGCTGGTGCATGACCTCCTCGGGCCGCACCTTGTCCATCAACTGGCCCAGCAGGCGGATGCGTTCTCCCTCGCGACGAGCCAGCCGATGCGGTGCTCGCGACCGAACCCGCCGGTCCGGCGCGGCAACCACATTGGAAAGGGCCATCTGCTGGTCAAACATGGTGGGAAGATACAGCGGGCCTCTAAAAGCGGGATGATCGGATGCAGTTAATGAAATCCATCCCCGCGGCCCTCGTCGCCGGGATCGCACTGGCGGGATGCCAGACAGTCGCACTCGCGCCGGCAGGCCCGGAACTGCTTCTGACCGGGGTCGGCCGGTTTGCCATCTTCGCCGACCTTTCGACCCGCTCCCGCTCGGGCGATCAGGCCCGCATTCGGTCCCTTCAGGTGGCCGAACCGGGGTTCGAGGTCGAGGGTCAAGCTTTCTGGGGCGGCTGGTCCTGGTGGGCGTTCGACTGCGAGGCGCGCACCGCCGACCGACTGGATTTTGCCTCGGTCCTCGCCGACGGCGTCGAAGGTCCGTCCGTGCCGGAGGATCAGCCGCCCTTTCCCGTATCACCGGGCGGTGACGCTGAGGAAATGCTGACCGTGGCCTGCACAGGCACAGCCCCTGAGGGGCCGGTCCTTGGCAGTGTCGAGGCCGCCGTCGAAGAGGGCCATCGCCGGATCCTGATGTGACTTTCCGGTCCTAGGCAAGCTCCCCGTGATCCGTCATGGTCAGGAACAGTCAGGGGGGCCTGACAGGATTTTGCGGTACCAGAGGTACACGCAACAGGAGCACGATCATGCTGACCACCAAATTTACCCTCGCGGGCGGCATTGCTGCTCTCGCCCTGCTGGCCGCAGGCACGGCTTCGGCCCAAAGCGCACCGCTGAACTATCAGCAACATCTGACCTGCTCGGCCATGTTCTTCTCCTTCTCGAAGATCCAGGCCGACCCGGAAGACGTCAGCGCCCTTGAAGCCGCCACCGGCGTCATGCTGAACCGCGCCCAGGCCCTGCCGGCCGCCCGTGGCCTGTCGGAAGACCAGGTCATCGAGGCCGCCGTCGCCGAGGCCGTCCAGATCATGGAACGGGTCGACGCCCAGTCCGGGATGACCGCCAAGCAGCAGGTTATCTACAGCTGGGGTCCGGGTCTGGACCGCTGCCTCGAAGCCGTACTCGAAGAAGAATAGTCGATTCCTGACCTGATCAGTCTGCATCAGGCCCCGGCCAACGCCGGGGCCTGATGTCTTTCTGGCCTTTCCTCTCCCAACATCGAGATAGTCATGATCCTCTCCTCCCTCATCGCCCTGTCACTGGCCTCCGTTGGTGCTCCCTCACAGGATCCGGCCATCGAGCCACTGGACCTCGACGACAGCATCGCCTGCGCCGGCATCTTCTTCGCCCATTCGCGTCAGCCCGAGATCGCAGCACTGGACGGTGTCCAGATCTATGAAGACATGACGGTCGTCTTCCTTGATCGTGCGGAAGCCCTCGGCGGTCGTGTGGGCCTGACCCGCGAGAACGTGATTGAGCGCGCGGCGGGTATTTCCGATCAACTGACCCGTATCCTGGCCCTCCAGGAAACGCCCGAAGCTCGCGAGTCCATGCTGGAGGACTGGTTCGAGGTCGAACAGCTGTGCGTCGCGGGCGGTCAGGTGCCGATCCCTGACGCCTGAGGCCCTTTAACCGGCGGAGACCTCGACCAGATCGGCCAGCCGCGCCCCTGCATCCGGCAGGGCTGCCGCCCGCGCGCCTGCCGCCATCGCCGCCAGACGGCCCGGCTCGACCAGAATACCCGACAGCGTAGCGGTCAGTCCTTCGACCGTCAGGTCGTCCTCAAGGATCAGCACGGCCCCGCCCGTCTCGACCAGACCCCGGGCATTGTGCCGCTGGTGGTCATCGGTGGCGATCTTCAGCGGCACCAGAACCGACGGCAGGCCGACGACGGCCAGCTCGGTGCAGGTCGAGGCCCCGGCCCGGCCGATGGCCAGATGCGCTTCGGCGAGTCGCGCCGCCATATCGGAAAAGAAGGGCGCGACCTCGGCCGCAATGTCCGCCTCGGCATAGATGGCGGCGGCGGCATCCAGAAACTCCGGCCGTGCCTGCTGCACCACCTTCAGCCGCTTGCGCAGCGCCTCGGGCAGGGCCGCCACCGCGCGCGGCACGGTGTCCGACAGGATCCGCGCGCCCTGACTGCCGCCCGTCACCAACAGGTGGATGTCGCCCCCGGCACCCGGTGCACGATAGGCCTTGCCCGCCAGCGCCGCGATCGGCGGACGAACCGGATTGCCGACCACCTCCAGCCGGTCCTTCAGCCCGTCGGGCAGACGCCCCAGCGTGGGAAAGGCCGAGGCCACTGTCCCGACCCGTCCGGCCAGCAGCCGGTTGGTGCGCCCCAGCACCGCATTCTGCTCATGGATCAGCGTCGGCAGGCCCATGCTCATGGCCGCCAGCAGCGACGGGGCCGACGGATAGCCGCCAAAGCCCACCACCACCGAGGCCTCCAACCGCCGAAACGCCTTGCGCGCCTGGGCCACGCCTATGGCAATCTTGACCCCGGCCTTCAGCAGGCCGATCGGCCCGCTGCCCGTCGCCGAGTCGAGCGCCAGTCGCTCGTCCGCCGGGAAATGCTCGGCAAAGGCCTGACCCCGCCGATCCGTGGCCAGCACGATCCGCCAGCCGCGCCGCGCCATCTCCTCGGCCAGCGCCTGGGCCGGAAACAGATGCCCGCCGGTTCCTCCGGCAGCAACGACACAGACCTTGGTCATGGATGTCCCTATGGAAGAATGCGGCCCAGCTTGGGCGCCGGGCGTCGACCGGTGCCGGGCTCGTAGGCCCCCGCTCGCCTGCGGGTCAAGGCCAGGGCCAGCCCCATGGTCAGCCCCATGGCCACCATCGACGACCCGCCATAGCTGATGAAGGGCAGGGTCATGCCCTTGGTCGGGATCAGGTTCAGATTGACCGCCATATTGATCGCCGCCTGCAGGCCGATCAGCATGAACAGCCCCGCCGCCGCCGTCTGTTCAAACGGGTCGTTCAGCCGCATGGCCCGCGACAGGCCTCTCAGCACGATGAAGGCATAAAGGCTGATGATCACCAGCGACAGGATCAGGCCGAACTCTTCCGCCCCGACCGAATAGATGAAGTCGGTATGAAGGTCCGGCACATGGCGCTTCATCACGCCCTCGCCGACGCCGCGCCCGAACAGGCCCCCGGCCCGGATCGCCTCGGAGGCGCGGTCGATCTGGTGGGTGTCCTCCTGACCGGGCGCGAGGAATTTGGCCACCCGTTCCCGCACGTGATCGAACAGGAAATACAGCGAGAAGACGCCCGACATGACCAGCCCGCCGAGCACCGCCATCCACTTCAACGGTACGCCCGCCATGAAGAAGACCGCCATGAAGGTCGTCGTGATCAACAGCGTCTGGCCGATGTCTGGCTGGATCAGCAACAGGCCAACCGTCACGGCATAGAAGGCAAAGGCGATCGACACGCCCGGCACGCCCTGACCCTTCTGCCCCTCGGCGAACATCCAGGCCGCCAGCACGATCAGCGCCGGCTTGGCGAACTCGGACGGCTGCAGGCTGAACGGTCCAATCAGGATCCACCGGGTCGCCCCCTTGGCCTCATTGCCTAGGATCGGCAGGATCGCCATGACCAGCAAGGCCCCCACCAGCGCAAAGGCCGCCACTCGCCGCACACCCCGCGGCGACAGCAGCGACGCCCCCAGCATCACCCCGACCCCCGCCGCCACGAACGCGATCATGCGGATCGAATAGTGGAACGGGTTGGACAGTCCCTCGTCGGCCAGAATGGCTGCGGGGCTTGAGGCGAACGACAGGGCCACGCCGATGCCCATCAGAACCATGGCGGCGATCACCAGCCCGCGGTCCACCGTCCAGAACCACCGGGCCAGCAGGCTCTGGTCGCTGCGGGAAAAGGGCGGCACATAGGTCTGGGTCATGCCGCCCCTTCAGGCTGGGCACCAAGGGCCAGGGCAGCGGCGCGGAACGCCTCGCCCCGCACCTCGAAATCCGGAAACTGGTCAAAGCTCGCGGCCGCGGGGCTCAGCAGCACCACCTCCTCGCGCCCGGTGGCAGACGCCGCCTCAAAGGCCTGCTGGACCGCGCTGGCCATGTCGCCGCTGATCCTGTGCGGCACCTCTCCCAGCGCCGCCGCGAACGGACCCGCCGCCTCGCCGATCAGGAAGGCCTCGACCACGCGTGGGAACAGTTCGGTCAGGTCGTCGATCCCGCCTGCCTTGGCCCGGCCCCCGGCGATCCAGAACACCCGCTCAAACGCGCCCAGCGCCTGACGCGCCGCATCAGCATTGGTCGCCTTGGAGTCATTGATGAACCGCACACGGCCGACCCGCCCAACCGGCTCCATCCGATGCGCCAGCCCGGGGAAGGACAGCAGACCTTCGACCGCGGTCTCATGATCCACCCCCAGCTCCCGCGCGGCCCCATAGGCAAAAGCCGCGTTCTGCGCATTGTGACGGCCGGCGAGGGAGCGGGCGGCAGTTAGGTCGATCGACTGGCCCGGCAGTCGAATCCATCCGTTGTCATAGAGAATGTGGTCGAGGGGGGTTGAAAATGCTTTCGAACTGATCTGCTGGGTCCGCCGTCCCGCCAGCGCGAGCTGGGTCTCAATTCGTTGGCCCTCCTGCTCATCCACCCCGACCAGCGATAGGCCTGCATGCTCGAATATCCGCGCCTTGGCCGCCACATACCCGTCCATCCCGCCGTGCCGGTCCAGATGGTCCGGACTGATGTTGGTCAGGATGGCCACATCCGGCGCAAAGCGGGTGGTCAGGTCCAACTGATAGGACGAGCATTCGATCACATAGACCGCGCCGGGCACAGGCTCCGGAAGGGCCAGCACGCCGATGCCGATGTTGCCGCCCATATGCACCGTCAGCCCGGCCTGCTTCAGCACCCAGGCGATCAGCGCCGTGGTCGTCGACTTGCCGTTCGTCCCGGTGATCGCCACAACCCGCGGCCGCTTGCCCGCGGGCAGCGCCGCCAGCGCCCGCGCGAACAGCTCCAGATCGCCGACGATCTCGACCCCGGCCTCCTGCGCCTTCTCGACCGTCCAGTGCGGCACCGGATGGGTCAGCGGCACACCCGGCGCCAGCACCAGGGCGGCAAAGCCCGACCAGTCCGAGGTCGTCAGGTCCTCGACCGCAAACCCCTCGGCCTCGGCCTGCATGCGGCTGGAGATACCATCATCCCACAGCACAGGCTCGGCGCCCCCGGCCTTCAGCGCACGCGCCGCCGTCAGTCCCGACCGTCCAAGGCCGAAGACCGCGACCCGCCTGCCCTCAAAGCCCGGGACCCGGATCATCGTCTATCTCAGCTTCAGGGTCGCCAGACCCGCCAGCGCCAGCATCGCCGACACGATCCAGAACCGGATCACCACGGTCGATTCCGGCCAGCCCATCTTTTCGAAATGGTGGTGGATCGGTGCCATGAGGAAGACGCGCTTCTTGGTCGCCTTGTAATAGCCGACCTGGATCATGACCGAGAGCGCCTCCAGCACGAACAGACCACCGACGATGCCCAGCACCAGCTCGTGCTTGGTGGTCACCGCCACCGCGCCCAGCGCCCCGCCCAGCGCCAGCGATCCCGTGTCGCCCATGAAGATCTTGGCCGGCGGCGCATTGTACCAGAGGAAGCCCGTGCCGCCGCCAATGATGGCCGCGAGGAACACCGCCAGTTCGCCCGACCCCGGCACATGGTGGATCTGCAGATATTCCGAGAAGACGAAATTGCCGGCCAGATAGGCGATCATGCCGAACGCCGCCGAGGCCATCATCACCGGCACAATGGCCAGCCCATCCAGCCCGTCGGTCAGGTTCACCGCATTGGAAAAGCCGACGATGGTGAAGGCGGCGAACGCCACATAGAACCAGCCGATGTTCAGCAGCACATCCTTGAAGAACGGGAAGGCAATGGACGTTTCCAGCCCGGCCGAGGTCGAGGGCGTCATCCACAGCACGGTCAGCACACCCGCGATCACCGCCACAATGGTCTGGGCGATCAGCTTCTGCTTCGAGGTCAACCCGGCCGAGGTCTGCTTTGAGACCTTGGCGTAGTCATCGACAAAGCCCAGCACGGCAAAGGCCGCCGTCACAAGCGACACGATCCAGATATAGGGGTTGGTCAGATCGGCCCACAGGAACACGCCCGCCGCGATCCCGGCCAGGATCATCAGCCCGCCCATGGTCGGCGTGCCCACCTTCGACAAGTGCGAGACCGGCCCGTCCTCGCGGATCGGCTGGCCCTTGCCCTGCTTCTTGCGCATCCAGGAAATGAAGCGGCTGCCCATGGCCACGGCCACGATCATGGCGGTGGCCAACGCCAGCGCCACGCGCACCGTCTGGTACTGGACCAGGTTCAGAAGCGGATAATCCTGAGCGACATCCGCATAGTAGAGATAGAGCAGGTAAAACACCGGACGGCCTCCTTAAGCCCCATCGTCAGAATGCAAGCCAGCCAGGGCGGTCGCGATCTGCCCGGCGCGAGAGCCGTTAGATCCCTTGACCATGACCGTATCTCCGTCGCGGACCAGAGCCGCGACCTCATTCGCCAGTTGCGCCGCTGTCTCGCGCCAGTCCCCACGCCGCACAGGCGGCAGGGCGTCATGCAGGTGGCGCATCATCGCGCCCGCAGTATGAACGACATCGACCTTTGCCGCATCCAGCGGCTCGGCCAGTCCGGCATGCATCGCCTCGGCCTGATCGCCCAGTTCCAGCATGTCGGTCAGGAACACCACCCGGCGTCCGCCCTCCGGCACGATGCGCGCGCCCAGACTTCTGAACCCGGCCGTCATCGACAGCGGATTGGCGTTATAGCTTTCGTCGATCAGGGTGAAGGTCCCGCCGGACGCCAGCCGGACCTGCCGCACCTGTCCGCGACCCGCCAGCGGCGAGAACCCGGCCAGGGCCCCCAGCGCCGTATCCAGCGGCACGTCCATGGCCCGCAGCACCGTCAACACCGCCAGACTGTTCAGCCCCCAGTGATAGCCCGACTGGCGCAGGCGAAACTCCAGTGCCTGCCCGGCGAAGCTCGCCGAGACCGTGGCCCCCTCCGCATCCGGCTGAAAGTCCAGCAGGCGCGCATCATGATCGGCCGCGCTGCCAAACAGCCGCACCTCGGCCCCGTGCTCGCGCGCCACCTCGGCCAGTAACCGCGTCCAGGGGTTGTCGCCGTTGATCACCGCGATGCCGCCCGGCTCAAGGCCCTCGAACACACCCGCCTTCTCGCGCGCCACTCCGGCCTCGCCGTCGGCAAAGGCCTCGATATGCACCGGCCCGACCGTGGTCACACAGGCCACGTGCGGGCGCACCATCTGCGACAGGGGCGCAATCTCGCCCGGCGCATTCATGCCGATCTCGAACACGGCGCGCGCCGTCTCTCGTGGCATGCGCGCCAGCGTCAGCGGCACGCCAATGTGATTGTTGTAGCTCTTGACCGAGGCATGGGCCGGGCCCGCCAGATCCAGCCCGGCCTTGATCGCCTGGGTGACGCTGGTCTTGCCGACACTGCCGGTCACCGCCGCCCGCCGCGCCGACGACCGGTCGCGCGCGGCCTGTCCCAATGCCTCCAGCGCCCTCAGCGTGTCGGCCACCGTGACGCACGGCCCGCCATCCACGACGCGTTCGACCAGCGCGCCCGTCGCGCCCGCCTCGAACGCCGTCCCCGCAAAGTCATGACCGTCGCGCACCCCGCGCAGCGCCACAAACAGCTTGCCCGGATCGATCTCGCGGCTGTCAAAGGCGACGCCATCGACAACAAAGTCCGCACCATGGCGCTGGCCACCCGTCGCACGGGCGATTTCGTCGGCGGTCCAGAGCGGCGAAAGGGGGGTCTCAGGCATGAACGCTCAGGGCCTCACTGGCGACGGTCACATCGTCGAATGGATGCACCGTTGCGCCGACAATCTGTCCCTGCTCATGCCCCTTTCCGGCGATCAGCACCACATCCCCGTCGCGCGCCTGGTCGATGGCAGACTGGATGGCCAGACGCCGGTCGCCGATCTCCTCGGCGTCGGGACAGCCGTTCCGCACCTCGGCCCGGATGGTCGCCGGGTCCTCGGATCGCGGATTGTCGTCTGTGACGATCACAAGGTCCGCCAGCTCGGCCGCCACCTGTCCCATCAGGGGCCGCTTGGCCCGGTCCCGGTCGCCGCCGGCCCCGAACACCACGATCAACCGCCCGCGCACATGGGGTCGCAGCGCCTTGAGCACCGTCTCCAGCCCGTCCGGCGTATGGGCATAGTCGACATAGACCTCTGCGCCGCCCCCGGCCTCACCCGCCCGGACGCGCTCCAGCCGTCCCCGGGCGCCCTCGATATGCTCCAGCGCCGCCAGTACATCCCCGACGGCCGCGCCGCCGGCAATGCACAGACCCGCCGCCACAAGCGCGTTCGAGGCCTGGAAAGCCCCCGCCAGCGGCAGCAGCACCTCATGGCCTTCGCCGCGATACTCCAGCACCAGTTTCTGGCCTTCCGGCCGGGCCTCGCGCGCCATCAGGGTCAGGTCACGGCCCCGCTCGCCGACGCCCAGAATGTCCAGCCCCGACATGATCCCGGCGGCGGCAAAGCGCGAATAGGCTTCGGAATCGGCATTCAGGACCGCCGTCCGCCCGCGGGGCAGCAGGGTCTCGAACAGGCGCAGTTTGGCCGCGCGATAGGCGTCCATGTCGCCGTGATAGTCCAGATGATCCTGGGTCAGATTGGTGAAAGCCGCCGCCTTCAGGCTCACCCCGTCCAGCCGCCGCTGGTCGATCCCGTGCGACGAGGCTTCCAGCGCCAGATGGGTCACACCCCCCGCCGCCATTTCGGCCAGCAGGCGCGCGGCCTCGGCGGCATCCGGACTGGTCAGGCCGGGTCCGGTCAGGGCACTCACCTCGCCGCCCCGCTGTACCGTCGCGCCCAGGGTGCCGAGGCTGGCCGAGACCAGACCCATGCGGGCCCAGATCTGGCGACAGAAGGTGGCGACCGAGGTCTTGCCGTTGGTGCCCGTCACCGCCACGCTGGTCTTCGGCTGGGCGCCGTAAAATCCCCGCGCAGCCAGCGCATAGGCGCGGCGCACATCGCCGGCCGTCACCAGCACAGGCGCCGTGCCGACCGGCGTGTCAGTCGGAGCCAGCACAGCGGCCGCACCCCGGGCCAGTGCCTGCGGGATGAAGGCGCGCCCGTCCTGTACCGTTCCGGGCAGGGCGACGAACAGACTACCGGCATCGACCCGGCGACTGTCGGCGGTCACGCCGGTGATCATCGGATCGGACGGCACATCCCGCTTCAGCAGATCGGACAGGCGCTGGCTGTGCATCACAGCGAGGCCTCCATGTCCTTGAGCGTCGGGTTCGGGCGACCATCGGCCAGCTGCCAGCGGTCATCGGCGCGTTCAACGCCAACGAACGGGGCGATGCGGTCGGCGATCCGTCCCACGGCGGGCGCGGCGACAAAGCCGCCGGTGCGCGGATACTGGCCCGGCTCATCGACCAGCACCAGAATGGCATAGCGCGGCGCATCCAGCGGCCCGTCCGCAGGGAAGACGCCGATGAAGGTGCCCACCGCCACCGCCGGATCATAGCCGCTGCCGGTCCATTTGTTGGCCGAGCCGGTCTTGCCGCCGACGCGCAGGCCCGGCGCATTGGCCCGTCCACCCGAGCCGCGCACCACATTACGGCGCATCAGGTCCAGCATGTTCAGGCTGGTCTGCGGCGTGACCACCGCCCTCGGCTCAACACCGACAGCACCGCCCTTGCGCAGGCTCAGCGGCACATAGCGCCCGCCATTGCTCAGCGAGCCGACCGCCGCAATCACCTGCACCGGCGTCACCATGATGCCGTAGCCAAAAGACAGCGATGCCAGCGTCGAGGGGGTCCAGTCGTCGGGCAACTTGGGCGCCGCCGACTCCCGCAGCTCGATGGGCGCTCGGTCCAGCAGGCCCAGCCGCCCGAAATAGTCCTTCATCACCACCGGACCCATCTGCACCGCCAGTCGCGAGGTGCCGATGTTGGACGAGTGCAGATAGACCTCTTCCAGCGTCATGACGCGGTTCTGGGCGTGGAAGTCCGTGATCCGGCGCTTGCCGATCATGAAGGGCTCGGACGCATCGAACAGGGTGGTCATATCGGCCGCCCCGGTATCTAGCCCGGCCGCCACGGCAAAGCTCTTGAACACCGAGCCCATCTCATAGTGGCCCGAGGTCGCCAGATTGCGCGACCCCGTCTCCGGCCAGCTGGCCATGGCCAGAACCTCGCCGGTCTGGACATTGGTGACGATCGCCACCCCGGCCTTGGCCCCGGTCTCGGCCATGGTGGTGGCCAGTTCGCTCTCGACCACCCCCTGAATCCTCAGGTCGATCGACAGCTCGAACGGCTCGCCCGCAGCGCCCTCGGCCCGCAGTTCCTTGTCGAAGGCCAGTTCGACGCCGGAGATACCCTGCCCGCCCGTATCGGTTGTCCCGATCAGGTGTTTGGCCTCGCCCTCCAGCGGATAGACGCGGCCGTCCTCCATGGCGAAGGTCACGCCGCCCAGCCCCAGATCATGCACCCGCGCGCGCGCGTCGGGCGTCAGGCCGCTGGCGACGATGACCTGCCGGTCACCCCAGATCGCGCCCTTCAGCCGGTCCGCGTCCAGCCCCGGCATCACCCGGCGGATTTCCCGATAGGCCACATCGCGGTCCCAGACCTGCGACGGGTCGATGAACATGGCATAGAAGATCACATCGGTGGCCAGCAGCCGCCCGTTCCGATCCACCAGATCGGCCCGGCTGCGATCCGAAGCGGCGCCGCGATAGCCGACGTCCACCGGCTCGAACAACGCTGCATACCCCGCCTTCAGGCCCAGACCGGCGAACACCAGTCCGAAGGCCGCCAGCACCAGAAAGATTCGAACCCGGCTGTCCTCTTCGGGGCGGGCATGGGCGCGGGCGCGCTCGAACCCGTGCTCGATCCACCAGACACCCTCGGCCAGCCAGCGCCACGACGGCGTCTGGAGCCTCGGCCGTCGCCCGGCCGGACGGCGCACGGACGACGGATGCGGCTGCACGCTCATTGCGCCCCCTCCTCGACCGGAGCGGGCTCAACCGCCTCATCGTCCACCGGCGGCTCTTCGGCGACCGGCGCCTCGACGACCGGCGGCTGGCCGATCGGGGCCAGACCGGCTTGCAGCGACAGGGCCTCCAGCCGCGCCGGGCTCTCCAGCCGCGCCACCTCGGCCCGCAGCATGCGCACGCGCATCGAGGACTGGTCGATCTCGCGCTCCAGCTCGGCGATGCGGTTCGACTGGCGCGCCGCCGCCGCCTTGGTCAGATAGACCGACAGCAGCATGGCCGCGACGCACAGGATGCCGAAGATCTCGACCCAGCGGATCCCGCGCACCTTCCAGTCGAACAGGCGTTTCAGGGCCGTCATGCCGCCAGCCTCCCCCAAGCCGGGGCATCGGTCCGCACCGCCGCCCGCAGCCGGGCCGAGCGCGCCCTGGGATTGACCGCCAGCTCCTCATCCGTCGCGTCGACCGAGCCCTTGAACTGCAGGTCAAAGCTGGGCTTGCGCGTCTCGATCACCTGCGGCGCGTGGCGCGATCCGCCGGGCGTATTGCCGGTGCGCTCGGTCAGGAAATTCTTGACCATCCGGTCTTCCAGCGAGTGGAAGGTCACCACCGCCAGCCGCCCGCCTTCGGGCAGCACCGCCTCGGCGCCTTCCAGACCGCGCGCCAGCTCGCCCAGTTCGTCATTGACCGCGATCCGCAGCGCCTGGAACACGCGGGTGGCCGGATGGGTCGGCGCACCGCGCCTGCCGCCCAGCGCCGCCTCGACCACATCGGCCAGATCCAGCGTCCGCTCGAACGGGCGCTCGACCCGCCGGCGCAGGATGGCTGTAGCGATCCGGCCGGACTGACGCTCATCCCCGTACAGTTTGAAGATGTGTGCCAGCGGCCCGTGTTCCCAGCTGTTGACGATGTCGGCGGCGCTTTCGCCCTCTCGCGACATCCGCATGTCCAGGGGCCCGTCCTTCATGAAGGAAAAGCCGCGCTCGGCCTGGTCCAGCTGCATCGACGACACGCCGATGTCGAACACCACCGCATCGACCGGCGCCTCATCCGCCAGCACCTCGGCCAGCTCGGAAAAGGCCGCCCGGATCAGGCGGAACCGCTCGGGATAGTCACGACCCAGCGCATCGGCATAGGGCTGGACTGTCGGATCGCGGTCCAGCGCGATCACCTCGGCCCCGGCCTCCAGAAACGCACGCGAATAGCCGCCGGCGCCAAAAGTGGCATCCACCACCCGCTGGCCCGGGGCGGGCCGCACGGCCTTGATCACAGCCTCCAGCAATACGGGGATATGCGGACGGGGCGCGTCTGTCATGACCCGCCCCCTTCAACCTTCAGCTGGGCCGCCAGCCGCAGGGCGCCCAGTTCAGCAACACCCGACCGCGCCATCTGCCGGCGTTCGGCCCGGCGCGCCACCCAGGCCTCGCGGTTCCAGATCTGGAACCGGTCGCCCAGCCCCACGATCACGACCGTCTCGCCCAGACCGGCATCCTGGATCAGGCTTTCCGGCAGGGTCACCCGGCCACCGCCGTCAAACGTCAGCCGCGTCTGCTCGCCCAGCACCTGCCATTCCAGCGCCGAGCGCTGCTCAGAGCCGAACGGCAGCGACCGGATCATTTCGACATAGGTGGCAAACAGGGGGTCGCCGCCCGCCTCGAGACAATCGGCCTCGATCGACGGAAAGACGAAGATGGCGTGCTCGGCCCCGTTTTCGGAGGTGCGGAAGTCCTGCGGGATCAGCAGTCGCCGCTTCGCATCCAATTGTTTCTCGACCGTCGAGAGAAACACCCCGTCCCATTCGGACCTTCCGGCCCGCCCCTTGGCTCTTGTCGCGACGTCCAGGCGACGTCAGGCACCCCAAATCATGTGACTGGGATAGCATGGGATGAAATGGGTCTCAATGGGATTAGTTGACGATCCTTAACCATGAACCGGGACAACTCTTGTCATCAGGACTGTAAAGATCAGAACATACAGCGAACATAGAAAGTATTAACAGCCTGTGGACTCAGTGTGCGCCACCTTTGCGGCCAAGGGGTTAACAGGCCCCAACCCGTCTCAAGCAGCGAGTGACCGCGTTGCGAGCGGTAGGCAAAGACCCCGCCTCAAGCAGCGAGTGACCGCGTCACGAGCGGTAGGCAAAGACCCCGCCTCTAGCAGCGAGCGACCGCGTCGCGAGCGTTAGGCGCACAGAGAAATTGCCAGACGGTCTGTAAGCCGGGTTCTGTCCCGCCCCCGAGGGAGCATGGACGGTCATTCCTCTTGGCCGATCGTTGCCGACCGGCTCCAGCAACCTACCCGGACATCTGGGGCGGTGACCCCCGCAGGCGAGCCTGCGCGACATCCCTATTCGGTCTTGCTCCAGGCGGGGTTTACCGTGCCGTCTCCGTTGCCGTCGACGCGGTGGGCTCTTACCCCACCCTTTCACCCTTACCGGCCTCGAAAGGCCGGCGGTTTGCTTTCTGTGGCACTGTCCCTCGGGTCACCCCGGGCGGGCGTTACCCGCCGCCTTTTCACCGTGGAGCCCGGACTTTCCTCGACAGGCCGAAACCTGCCGCGACCGTCCGACCGTCTGGCGAGGGACAAATGCGCCTTGCCGCACATGCCGTCAATGTGAGGCGGCCTGCTCCGGCGGCCCCAGTGTCGGATCGCCTCCCGAATAGCCCTGGATCCAGAACCCCCGCGCGTCTTCAAAATAGGGCACATGGGCGCGGTTCAGTTCGCTCCGCAGGGCGATGCTGCAGTCTACGACCAGGGTAGGCGCTAACAGGGCCCCGTCCTGTCGCCAAAGCCGCGGAATGATCCACATCCACTCAATGGCATGAAACGGCCCCAGGCATTCGGCGCACCAGCAACCCGTGCTCGTCGACTTAAAGTCCCACAAGAGCGCCTCGCGGGGGCCCAGCACGTCCTGAACATAATAGGCCGGCGCAAAGGGCAGCCGCTGGATCGCTGCGACGAGCTTTTCCCAGCGCGTCTGGTTCATGACCGAGGCGAGGCCGCGTCGCTGCACCGCCTCTCGCACGCGCTGGCGACAGGTCTCTCGCGCCTCCGCGTCGCGGCGCACCAGTTCGTCGCGATCCGGCTTCTGAGCCATGGGCTAGTTGTCGAAGCTATGAAGGTTGTTCACCCGGGGGTGGGCTGAGAAGCTGGGGTTGCGAAGCACCAACCTCAACCGAAGAGTTCCCCGGATGAACGTACACAAGAATGCCCGTCTGACGCCGTCGGGTCG
>Ga0207882_1000061_pt1 | contig 74619 bp, 79 predicted proteins | sample MalvirmetaMSP103_FD_184228 | JGI IMG/M metagenome (GOLD analysis project Ga0207882, IMG submission 184228) | Marine viral communities from the Deep Pacific Ocean - MSP-103 (SPAdes) | ecosystem: Environmental > Aquatic > Marine > Oceanic | place: Pacific Ocean | collected 2011-05-15 | reverse complement strand
CCCGTGACAACGGGATTTACCTGCACGTAGTGAAGAACACGCTGGCCAGCCGAGCGGTTGCAGGCACTGAATTCGAGTGCCTTCAGTCCGCGCTGACCGGGCCACTGATTCTCGGTTTCTCTCTGGAGGATCCGGGTGCGGTGGGTCGCGTGATCAAGGACTTCGCCAAGGCGAACGAAAAGCTGGTGGTCAAGGCTGTTGCGGTGGGAGGCACGCTCTATGGTGCCGCCGATCTCGACCGTCTGGCCTCGCTGCCGACCAAGGAGCAGGCCTTGTCCATGCTCCTCGGTACGATGCAGGCACCGATCAGCACCTTCGTTCGTACCCTGGCGGAGCCCACCGCCCAGTTTGTTCGCGTCGTTCAGGCGGTCGCGGACAAGCAGGCGGCGTGATCTCGTTCGGATCCGTTCCCAGGCTCAAAAGATTGGCTTTCCCACTTACGTTTTTGAGGTAAACAGCAATGGCACTTTCCAACCAGGAAATCCTTGACGCAATCAGCGAAAAGTCCGTCATGGACATCGTTGAGCTGGTCAAGATGATGGAAGACAAGTTCGGTGTGAGCGCTGCGGCCCCGGTCGCTGCTGCTGCGGGTCCGGCTGCGGCCGCCGCCCCGGCGGAAGAGCAGACCGAGTTCACCGTGGTTCTCGCCTCCTTCGGCGAAAACAAGGTCAACGTGATCAAGGCGGTTCGCGAACTCACGGGCCTTGGTCTGAAGGAAGCCAAGGACCTCGTCGAAGGCGCGCCGAAGGAGCTGAAGGAAGGCGTGTCCAAGGACGACGCCGCGGCGATGAAGAAGAAGCTCGAAGAAGCCGGCGCCAAGGTCGAGGTCAAGTAAGTCCCTTGAGGACGTGCCTGATTTCAGACACTGCGTTGACTGTTTCGAGTTGTTGTATCGAACGTCCGAGGCTGGGGGTGATCGACCCCCGGCCTCTGGCCGTTCGCTGCGTTTGAGAGAACCCACACGCATGACCGGGATTTCCGATCATGCGTGTGGATTCTGTGATGGTGCGGCAGCCCCGCATCTCAACCGACCGAGGTAGAACATCGATGGCCTACTCGTTCACCGAGAAAAAGCGCATCCGTAAGGATTTCCGTAAGCAGGACGAGACTCTGGAAGTCCCGTTCCTGCTCGCCACCCAAATCGATTCGTATCGTGGGTTTCTTCAGGCGGAGCTGCCCAATGCCAGCCGGCGTGAGCTCGGCCTGCATGCGGCGTTCCGTTCCGTGTTCCCGATGTCCAGTTTCTCGGGCAGCGCGGCACTGGAATACCTGTCGTACAAGCTCGGCGAACCGGTGTTCGACGAGAAGGAATGCCGGATTCGCGGACTGACGTTCGCGGCACCGCTGCGCGTCAAGACGCGCCTTGTCATCTACGACAAGGAGTCGAAGGAAAAGCGCGTCAAGGAAGTGCGCGAGCAGGAAGTCTACATGGGCGAAATTCCGCTCATGACCGACAACGGCACCTTCATCGTCAACGGCACCGAGCGTGTCGTCGTGTCGCAGCTGCATCGTTCGCCGGGCGTATTCTTCGACCACGACCGTGGCAAGACGCACAGCTCCGGCAAGCTGCTGTACTCGGCGCGCATCATTCCGTACCGTGGTTCATGGCTGGACTTCGAGTTCGATCCGAAGGACAACCTGTTCGTGCGTATCGACCGCCGCCGCAAGTTGCCGGCGACGATCCTGCTGCGCGCGCTGGGTTACGACAATCAGTGGATGCTCGAGAATTTCCACGAGCACAACATCTTCCATCTGGACGACGAAGGGGCCGAGCTTGAACTGGTTCCGGAGCGCCTCAAGGGCGAGACGGCACAGTTCGATATCGCCGCGGGCGGTAAGGTCATCGTCGAAGCCGGCAAGCGCATCACCGCACGCCACATCAAGCTGATCGGTGACGCCGGCCTGGACAAGCTGCGTGTGCCGGATGCGTATGTCGTCGGCAAGGTGGTATCGAATGACATCGCCAGCGAAGACGGTGAACTGTTGGCTGCCGCCAATACCGAGATCACCGAGCCGTTGCTGGCCGAGTTCCGCAATGCCGGCATCAAGGAACTCAAGACGCTGTTCGTCAACGAACTCGACAAGGGCCCGTATGTCAGCACCACGCTGAACATCGACCCGACGCGCACGCGGATCGAGGCGCTGGTCGAGATCTACCGGATGATGCGTCCGGGCGAGCCGCCGACCAAGGATGCGGCCGAACAGCTGTTCCATAACCTGTTCTTCGCCAGCGAGCGCTACGACCTGTCGGCCGTGGGCCGCATGAAGTTCAACCGTCGCCTGCGTCGCGAGGAAGTCACCGGCTCCGGTGTGCTGACCGAGGACGACATCATCGATGTGATGAAGGAGATCATCGGCATTCGCAATGGCGAAGGCATCACCGACGACATCGATCACCTCGGCAACCGCCGCATCCGTTCGGTCGGCGAAATGGCGGAGAACGTGTTCCGCACCGGGCTGGTCCGTGTCGAGCGCGCGGTGCGCGAACGCCTGGCCCTGGCCGAGGCCGACAACCTCACGCCGCAGGACCTGATCAATGCCAAGCCGGTCTCTGCCGCAGTCAAGGAGTTCTTCGGGTCCTCCCAGCTGTCGCAGTTCATGGATCAGAACAACCCGCTGTCCGAGGTCACCCACAAGCGTCGCGTTTCGGCCCTTGGCCCGGGCGGCCTGACACGCGAGCGCGCCGGTTTCGAAGTGCGCGACGTGCATCCGACGCACTACGGCCGCATCTGCCCGATCGAGACGCCGGAAGGCCCGAACATCGGTCTGATCAATTCGCTGTCGGTCTATGCGCGCACCAACGACTACGGTTTCCTCGAGACGCCGTATCGTCGCGTCATCGACGGCAAGGTCTCGGCCGAGATCGACTATCTGTCGGCGATCGAGGAAGGCCGCTACGTGATCGCGCAGGCGAACTCCGAACTCGACGAGTCCGGCGGCTTCGTCAACGACCTGATCTCCTGCCGCTTCCAGAACGAGTTCTCGCTGCTGGGGCCGGACCAGGTCCAGTACATGGACATCTCGCCGCGCCAGATCGTGTCGGTGGCGGCCGCGCTGATTCCGTTCCTGGAGCACGATGACGCCAACCGCGCCCTGATGGGTTCGAACATGCAGCGTCAGGCGGTGCCGACGCTGCGCGCCGACAAGCCGCTGGTCGGCACCGGCATGGAGCGTCGCGTGGCTGTGGACTCCGGCAACGCCATCACCGCGATGCGCGGTGGCGTGGTCGACAAGGTCGATGCCTCGCGCATCGTGATTCGCGTCAACGATGACGAGACCGTCGCCGGTGAAGCCGGCGTCGATATCTACAACCTGATCAAGTACACGCGTTCCAATCAGAACACCTGCATCAACCAGAAGCCGATCGTGGCGCCGGGCGATGTCGTGGCACGCAAGGACGTGATCGCGGACGGCCCTTCCACCGATATCGGTGAGCTGGCCCTGGGCCAGAACATGCTGATCGCGTTCATGCCCTGGAACGGCTACAACTTCGAGGACTCGATCCTGATTTCGGAGCGGGTGGTCGAAGAGGATCGCTTCACCACGATCCACATCGAGGAGCTGACCTGCGTCGCGCGTGAGACCAAGCTGGGGTCCGAGGAAATCTCCGCGGACATCCCCAACGTCAACGAAGCGGCGCTGCGCAAGCTCGACGAGTCCGGCATCGTCTACATCGGTGCCGAGGTCAAGGCTGCCGACATTCTCGTCGGCAAGGTCACGCCCAAGGGCGAGACCCAGCTGACGCCGGAAGAGAAGCTGCTGCGCGCGATCTTCGGTGAGAAGGCGTCCGACGTGAAGGACACCTCGCTGAAGGTGCCGCCGGGTATGGACGGCACCGTGATCGACGTGCGCGTGTTCACGCGCGAAGGCGTGAAGAAGGACAAGCGTGCGGTCTCGATCGAGGACTCCGAGCTGGCCCAGGTCCGCAAGGACTTGAACGACGAGCTGCGCATCTTCGAGGACGATATCTACGATCGTCTGTCGCGCGTGCTGATCGGCAAGGTGGCCGACGGTGGTCCGAAGCCGCTGAAGAAGGGCGACGAGGTCAGCGCGGAGTATCTCGAAGGCCTGGAGCGTGATCGCTGGTTCGAGGTTCGTCTCAAGGACGAGGACGCGCAGGTCGCGCTGGAAGTGGCGGCGAAGCAGATCAAGGACATGAAGTCCGAGTTCGAGAAGCGCTTCGAATCCAAGCGCACCAAGATCACCGCGGGCGACGAGCTTGCCCCGGGCGTGCTGAAGATGGTCAAGGTCTATCTGGCCGTGAAGCGCCGCATCCAGCCGGGCGACAAGATGGCCGGCCGCCACGGCAACAAGGGTGTGATCTCGCAGATCGTGCCGGTCGAGGACATGCCGCACATGGCTGACGGCACTCCCGTCGACATCGTTCTCAACCCGCTGGGCGTGCCATCACGCATGAACATCGGCCAGTTGCTCGAAGTTCATCTGGGCTGGGCGGCCAAGGGCATCGGCCGCAAGATCAACGACATGCTTGAGCAGCAGAAGGCAGTCGGCGAGTTGCGCAAGTTCCTGGGCGAGGTCTACAAGAGCGAAGGCACGCAGAAGGTCGACCTCGACGAACTCGAGGACGCCGAAGTGGTGACGCTGGCGAAGAACCTCACCGGCGGTCTGCCGGTGGCGACGCCGGTGTTCGACGGTGCCGCCGAGCACGAGATCAAGGCCCTGCTGAAGCTCGCGGGTCTGCCCGAAACCGGACAGACCACGTTGATCGATGGTCGTAGCGGTGAAGCGTTCTCGCGTACGGTGACCGTGGGCTATATGTACATGCTCAAGCTCAACCACCTCGTCGACGACAAGATGCACGCACGTTCGACCGGTCCGTACTCGCTTGTGACCCAGCAGCCGCTGGGCGGCAAGGCACAGTTCGGCGGCCAGCGCTTCGGCGAAATGGAAGTCTGGGCGCTGGAAGCCTATGGCGCGGCCTACACGCTGCAGGAAATGCTCACCGTCAAGTCGGACGACACCAACGGTCGTACGCGCATGTACAAGGCGATCGTCGATGGCGATCACCGTATGCACGCCGGCATGCCGGAATCGTTCAACGTGCTGGTCAAGGAAATCCGTTCGATCGGTCTCAACATCGAGCTGGACCAGTCCAACTAAGCGCGACATTGAATTGAATTCGGACAAGAATTCGGAGTAAGTCATGAAAGAACTGTTCAACCTGCTGAAGAGCTCGCAGGACGATTACGAGGACTTCGACGCGATCAAGATCGGTCTGTCCTCGCCGGAAACGATTCGCGCCTGGTCCTTCGGCGAGGTCAAGAAGCCGGAGACGATCAACTACCGCACGTTCAAGCCGGAGCGTGACGGTCTGTTCTGCGCCAAGCTGTTCGGGCCGATCAAGGACTACGAATGTCTTTGCGGCAAGTACAAGCGGCTCAAGCATCGCGGCGTGGTCTGTGAGAAGTGCGGCGTGGAAGTCACCGTGGCCAAGGTGCGTCGCGAACGCATGGGCCACATCGAGCTGGCCTCGCCGGTCGCGCACATCTGGTTCCTGAAGTCGCTGCCCTCGCGCATCGGGCTGTTGATGGACATGCCGCTGCGCGCGATCGAGCGCGTGCTGTACTTCGAGGCCCATGTGGTGGTCGACGGCGGTCTCACGCCGCTCGAGCGCGGCACCCTGCTGACCGAAGAGGAATACCTCGACGCGGTCGAGAAGTACGGTGACGAATTCGATGCACGCATGGGCGCGGAAGCCGTTCATGACCTCATCAAGCAGATCGACCTGCAGAAGGAAACGGTCAAGCTGCGTGAGGAGATCAACGCCACCGGTTCGGACACCAAGATCAAGAAGCTCGGTAAGCGCCTCAAGCTGATCGAGTACTTCCTGGCGTCGAGCAATCGCCCGGAATGGATGATCCTGACGGTGCTGCCGGTGCTGCCGCCGGACCTGCGTCCGTTGGTGCCGCTGGATGGTGGCCGCTTCGCGACCTCGGATCTCAACGATCTGTACCGCCGCGTCATCAACCGCAACAATCGCCTCAAGCGCCTGCTGGAACTGTCGGCGCCCGACATCATCGTGCGCAACGAAAAGCGCATGCTGCAGGAGTCGGTGGACGCGCTGATCGACAACGGCCGCCGTGGCCGTGCGATCACCGGCACCAACAAGCGCCCGCTCAAGTCGCTGGCCGACATGATCAAGGGCAAGCAGGGCCGCTTCCGCCAGAACCTGCTGGGCAAGCGCGTCGACTACTCCGGCCGTTCGGTCATCGTGGTCGGCCCGACGCTGAAGCTGCACCAGTGCGGTCTGCCCAAGAAGATGGCGCTGGAGCTGTTCAAGCCGTTCGTGTTCTCGCGCCTGCAGCGCCTCGGCCACGCGACCACGATCAAGGCCGCCAAGAAAATGGTCGAGCGTGAAGACGGTCTGGTCTGGGACGTGCTCGAAGAGTGCATCAAGGAGCACCCGGTTCTCCTGAACCGCGCGCCGACGCTGCATCGTCTGGGAATCCAGGCCTTCGAGCCGATCCTGATCGAAGGCAAGGCGATCAACCTGCATCCGCTGGTCTGCACCGCGTTCAACGCCGACTTCGACGGCGACCAGATGGCCGTACATGTGCCGCTGTCGCTGGAAGCGCAGATCGAAGCGCGCGTGCTGATGATGTCGACCAACAACATCCTGTCGCCGGCCAACGGCGATCCGATCATCGTGCCGTCGCAGGACGTTGTTCTGGGCCTGTACTGGATGACGCGTGATCGCATCAACGCCCCAGGTGAGGGCATGGTCTTCGCGGACGTGTCCGAAGTGCATCGCGCTTATGAGTCCGGTGCTCTGGATCTGCAGGCCAAGATCAAGGTACGTCTGAACGATTACGAGGATCAGCAGGACGACAGCGTCAAGGCGGTGCGTCATATCGTCGACACCACGACCGGTCGTGCCCTGTTGTCGGAAATACTTCCGGAGGGCGTACCGTTCTCCGTGGTCAACAAGACGCTGACCAAGAAGCAGGTCTCCGGCGTCATCAACTACGTGTATCGCCGCTGCGGAACCAAGGATTCGGTTATCTTCGCCGATCAGCTGATGTACACCGGCTTCCGCATGTCGACCAAGGCCGGCGTCTCGTTCTGCATCGACGACATGGTCGTGCCGGACGAGAAGGTCAAGGTTCTGTCCGAGGCCGAGGACAAGGTCAAGGAGATCAACGAGGAGTACTCGCAGGGTCTGACCACGGCTGGTGAACGCTACAACCGCGTCGTCGACGTATGGTCACGCGCCAATGACGACGTTTCACGGGCGATGATGACGCGTATCGGCTCCGAGTCGGTGGTGGATCGTGACGGCAAGGAAGTCAAGCAGCCGAGCTTCAACTCGGTGTTCATCATGGCCGACTCCGGTGCGCGTGGCTCGCAGGCGCAGATTCGTCAGCTGGCCGGCATGCGTGGCCTGATGGCCAAGCCGGACGGCTCGATCATCGAAACGCCGATCACCGCGAACTTCCGCGAAGGTCTCAACGTTCTGCAGTACTTCATCTCGACCCACGGCGCTCGTAAGGGCCTGGCCGATACGGCCTTGAAGACCGCGAACTCGGGCTACCTGACGCGTCGTCTGGTCGACGTCGCCCAGGACGTGGTGGTGACGGCAGAAGATTGCGAAACCGAGCACGGCCTGCAGATGACGCCGATCGTCGAGGGCGGAGACATTCTCGAGCCGCTGCGCGATCGCGTGCTCGGCCGCGTTACGCTCAACCCGATCTACAAGCCCGGCACCGACGAGGTTCTGGTCGACACCGGCGTGATGCTCGACGAAAAGCTCTGCGACATCATCGAACGCAACAGCGTCGACGAGGTCTGGGTGCGCTCGCCGATCACCTGCGAGCTGCCGTTCGGCATCTGCGGCAAGTGCTATGGCCGCGACCTGGCGCGTGGCCATGTCGTCAACATCGGCGAGTCGGTGGGCGTCATCGCCGCTCAGTCGATCGGCGAACCTGGCACGCAGCTGACCATGCGCACCTTCCACGTCGGCGGCGCGGCTTCGCGTGCGGCGGCGGCGGATGGCGCGGACGTGCGTGCCAGCGGCACGATCAAGCTGCACAACGTCAAGACCGTCAAGAACCGCGACGGCAACCTCGTCGCGGTATCGCGTTCCGGTGAAATCGGCGTGATCGCGGCCGATGGTCGCGAGCGTGAGCGCTACAAGATTCCGTACGGTGCGACGATTCTGGTGTTCGACGGCGAAGAGGTGAAGCCGGGCCAGCGTGTCGCCAAATGGGATCCGCATACCCACCCCATCGTCACCGAGCTGGCCGGTACGGTACGCCTGCTCGATTTCGAGGAAGGCGTCAGCGTGCACCGCGAAGAGGACCCCGTCACCGGTGTGTCGACCCTGGTCGTCACCGAAGGCAAGGGCCGCTCGGCCGGACGCGATCTGCGGCCGACGATTCAGTTGCTCGATGAGAGCGGCGAGGAAATGTGCTTCCCGGGCACCGACATTCCGGCAAACTACTCGCTGCCGCCGAAGGCGGTCGTGGGCGTCGAGGACGGTGCCAAGCTCGGCGTTGGCGACATCATCGCGCGTCTGCCGCAGGAAGCCTCCAAGTCGCGTGACATCACCGGCGGTCTGCCGCGTGTGGCCGACCTGTTCGAGGCGCGCAAGCCCAAGGACCCGGCGGTGTTGGCCGAGGCATCGGGCACCGTCAAGTTCGGCAGCCCGACCAAGGGCAAGACCCGCCTGAAGATCGTCAAGTCCGACGGCGACGAGGTCGAACTGCTGATTCCGAAGTGGCGGCAGATCGGGGTGTTCGAAGGCGAGCACGTGGAGCAGGGCGAAATCATCTCCGACGGCGAGCCGAGCCCGCACGACATTCTGCGGCTGCAGGGCGTGACCGCGCTGGCGAACTATCTGGTGAAGGAAATCCAGGACGTCTATCGCCTGCAGGGTGTGAAGATCAACGACAAGCACATCGAGACGATCATTCGTCAGATGCTGCGCAAGGTCGAGGTCACGCAGGTCGGTGACGCGCGCTTCTTGCAGGGCGAGCAGGTCGAGATGTTCCAGGTCAACAGCGAGAATCGGAAGATGAAGGCCGACGGCCTGGCGGGCGCCAAGTTCAATCGCCTGTTGCTGGGCATCACCAAGGCCAGCCTGTCGACCGAGTCGTTCATCTCGGCAGCCTCGTTCCAGGAAACCACCCGCGTTCTGACGGAAGCCTCGGTGCGTGGTTCGCGCGACGAACTGCGTGGACTCAAGGAAAACGTCATCGTCGGTCGCCTGATACCGGCCGGTACCGGTCTGGCGTTCCACGAGCAGCGCCGGCGCGCCAAGGGCGGCAGTTTCCTTGCCGATCTGCAACGCACCAGCAGCATGTCCGGAGCCTTCGACGCGGTCGGTGGCGAAGCGCCGATCCGCGACACCGGCATGACCGTGGACGCGGACAGCGGTGATGTGGCAGATGCGGACAGTGGTGAGTCCGAGGGCGGCGAGGAGTAAGTCAGCCTCAAAAAAACGGCGCCTCGGCGCCGTTTTTTTTGATCTTCTTTTGAGGGCGACGGTAGCGGTGTGCCGCCGCCGCTTTGAGTGCTGCTGGCGCGCTGCGGACGTTCAGGCGGCGACGCTGGGTAGCCAGTGCGTGGCGAACTCCTCCGCCGGAATCGCTCGCCCGTAGAGAAAGCCCTGTGCGTAGCGACAGCCGAGAGACTGCAGGCTGCCGTGCTGGATTTCGGTTTCCACGCCCTCGGCGATCACGTCCACGTCGAGGCTGTCGCCCAGCGCCTGAATCGCGCGCACCATTCCGGCCGCGCGCGTGTCCGGCAGATCCGCCACGAACGAGCGATCGACCTTGAGCTGGTCCAGCGGAAGGTCTCGCAGTCGTCCCAGCGATGAAAAGCCGGTGCCAAAGTCGTCGACCGAGAAGCGCACACCTTCGCCGCGCAGGCGGCGCACTGCCTGCCAGCCGGCATCCTGCGTGTTGGCGGCGATCGCCTCGGTCAGCTCCAGCTCCAGGCAGCGCGCCGGCAGGCGATAGCGCGCCAACACTTCGCACACCACGATGTCGAGCCGGTTGTCGAACTGGTCCGGACTGAGATTCACGGCGACGCGGAAGTCATCGGGCAGGCTGGTCTCACGTCGCCAGCGCGCCAGCTGTCGGCAGACGGTGCCGAGCACGAACAGCCCCAGTTCCTGGTCGAGCCCGGCTTCATGAGCCAGCGGCACGAAGGTGGAGGGCGGAATCCATTTGCCACCCCGCCGCCAGCGCAGCAGCGCTTCGGCGCCGACAATTTCGCGCGTACGCACCGTGACCTGCGGTTGGTAGTGGCACACCAGGGTGCCGTTGCTGAAGGCCGCGCGCAGATCGGCGACCAGGGAAACCCGTTCGCTCGCGAGCAGATTGATGCCGCTGTCGTATCGGCGGAAACGTCCGGCCCGCGCGCGCTTGGATTCGATCATCGCGGAATTCGCGTGCTCGAACAGGGCGGCTGCGTCGCTGCCATCCGTCGGTGCGCTCGCGATACCGACACTCACCGTCAGGCAGACCGTGGAGCCGCCGACCAGAATGCCGCCTTGCAGGTCGCGGGAGAGTCGTTCGAGCGTGCCGTCGACGACCGAATCGGCAACCGTGCCGCTCAGCGCCACGGCGAAGCAATCACCTTCGGCGCGCGCCACCTGGGCTCGCGGCCCGAAGATTTCGCACAGACGCAGCGCAAGGCGTGACAGCACGCCATCGGCAACATCTTTGCCCAGACCCTCGACCACCGACTGAAAGCGGTCTACGTCCACTGCCAGGAGCGTGAGGGCTTCCTCATTGTCCATCCGCAGTTGCAGCATCCGGCAGAAGCGCCGCAGATTGGGAAGCCCGGTCAGTTCGTCGTAGTTCTGAAGATAGTCGAGCCGTTCACGATAGCTCTCCGGTCGGCCCATGTCCGATAGCAGCAGCATGAACTGACCGACATCGCCGTCGCGGCGGTGCAAGGCAGACAGCCGCAACAGCAGTGGAGGCTGGCTGCCCAGCTCGTCGACTTCACGCACGATACCCTGCCAAAGGCCGCCGACGCGGACATGTCGCAAGGCATTATCAGCGGCGTCGGCATCGCTGTCGTCGAACACGATCTCGGCGAATGGTCGGCCGAGCAGTTTGTCGCGCGGCAGCCCGATCAGCTTTTCGAAGGCGTTGTTGGTGGTAAGCACATGGCCGTCGCGATCGGCGATGGCGATTCCTTCGGTCACCGACTCGAAGGTCCGGTGCAGCATCTCGGCTCGTTCAACCGCGTTCTGGTGTTCGGTGACGTCCCAGATGATGCCGGACCAGCGGGGTTCCTGATGGCGCCGGTCGCGGCGACCCCGGCATTGGAACCAGCGCATCGTCGCGCGCGACGTGCGAATGCGAAAGTTCGTCTCGAACACCTCAAGATCCTCACCAATGGCCAGCCGCAACTGTCCCAGGACACGGCTGCGGTCATCATCCGGCATCAGTGCCAGCCAGTTCCAAAGGCTGCCTCCCGGAGGCACCTCGGACAGAACCGCCAGCTGCTCCGGGCTCAGCGCAACGCGAAAGCGGGCGCGACGCAGATCGGCGTCATCGGTGGGGGTGAGCAACTCCCAGTTGCTGCCGCGTGAGGCTTCGATGGCGTGACGCAGGTCTTCTATGGCACGTTCGGTCCGCTGTTCGGCACGCGCCCGCCTTCCGAACTGTCGGCGCAGCACGCAGTACAGCAGCCCGGCCGTCACGCCGACGAACAACAGGCCCTTCACCGTTTGTAACGAGGGATCGAGTCGACTCAGCGCGAGATCCGACCACACGATCCACGATCCCGCGAACCCCGCGTAACAGAGACTCAGTACCAGGGCGGGGCGCGACGCGGCGGAAGGGCTATTCAAAGGTGCGGGCTGCATGACGGTGCGGACGATGTCGGTATGGGGGGGAAGGAACGGAGGGCCCGCACCACCCGGTCGCCAGCGCTGTTGATCACGCCATACCCGACCGCATACGAAAAAGCCCCCGAGTACCACTACGCGCCAAGCCTAAGCCGCGCACAGCAAGAATTAAGGCCTTGCCTGGCCCGGAGGCAGGCATGCACCGACCGGCGGCCGGCACCGCGCTGCCTAAGGTGATTCGCACGCGGGATGTTGACAACAGGCCGGCGGCTCACTATATTGCGCGCCCTTGTCTGGCGGGCCGATTCCGTAAACACGAAGTCGGCCCGCCATCTCTTTCATAAGTCGGGAAGTTCCTTTCGTGCCTACGATCAATCAGTTAGTGCGCAGCGGTCGCTCCACGAAGGCGGCCAAGTCGAAGGTGCCGGCGCTTACGGGTAGCCCCCAGAAGCGCGGCGTCTGCACTCGTGTCTATACCACCACGCCGAAAAAGCCGAACTCCGCACTCCGTAAGGTGTGCAAGGTCCGTTTGACCAATGGGTTCGAGGTCATCTCCTATATCGGTGGTGAAGGGCACAATCTTCAGGAGCATTCGGTCGTGATGATTCGCGGCGGCCGAGTCAAGGATCTTCCCGGCGTGCGTTACCACACTGTCCGCGGCGCGCTCGACTGCGCCGGCATCGACAAGCGCCGCCAAGGCCGCTCCAAATATGGCGCCAAGCGCCCCAAAGGTAACTGACGGGCGCTTTCGTGCCCGTCTCGATGCAGCCCCGTCATTAATCAGGTAATCGCGTCATGTCCCGTCGCCGCAAGCCAGAACAGCGCAAGATCCTTCCGGATCCGAAGTTCAAATCCGAGCTTCTCGCCAAATTCATGAACATGATCATGGAAGACGGCAAGAAGTCGCGTGCCGAGCAGATTGTCTACGGTGCGCTGGATATCATCGCCGGAAAGAAGAGCCTCGACGAACCGCTGCCGGTTCTCGAGACTGCGCTGGACAACATCCGTCCGGCCGTCGAAGTGAAGTCGCGTCGTGTCGGTGGCGCCACCTATCAGGTGCCGATCGAAGTTCGCGCCGTGCGCCGTACGACGCTGGCCATGCGCTGGGTCATCGACGCCGCCCGTGCTCGTGGCGAGAAGGGCATGGCCGAACGTCTGGCCGGCGAGCTGCTGGATGCTTCCGAGCATCGCGGCGCCGCGGTCAAGAAGCGTGAAGACACGCACCGTATGGCGGAAGCCAACAAGGCCTTCTCGCACTTCCGCTGGTAACCCACAAGATTTTTTGAGGTTTTCCTCAAGAGGATATTGCCGTGCCACGCACGACCCCCATCGAGCGCTACAGGAACATCGGAATCTCCGCACATATTGATGCGGGCAAGACCACGACGACCGAGCGCGTCCTGTTCTACACCGGCGTCTCCCACAAAATGGGCGAGGTCCATGACGGTGCTGCGACCATGGACTGGATGGAGCAGGAGCAGGAGCGTGGTATCACCATCACCTCGGCTGCCACCACCTGTTTCTGGCGGGGTATGGACAAGCAGTTCGAAGAGCATCACATCAACATCATCGACACGCCGGGGCACGTCGACTTCACGATTGAAGTCGAGCGCTCGATGCGTGTGCTCGACGGCGCCTGCATGGTGTATTGCGCGGTCGGTGGCGTTCAGCCGCAGTCCGAGACCGTTTGGCGCCAGGCGACCCGCTACAAGGTTCCGCGCATCGGCTTCGTCAACAAGATGGATCGCACCGGCGCCGACTTTTTCAAGGTCGTCGAGCAGATGCGTGTGCGGCTGGGCGCCAACCCGATTCCGCTGATTATTCCGATCGGTGCGGAAGAAGGCTTCCAGGGTGTGGTCGACCTCATCACGATGAAGGCGATCTACTGGAACGAAGAAGACATGGGCATGACCTATGAGCTTCGTGACATCCCGTCGGAGCTGCAGGCGACTGCCGACAGCTGGCGCGAGAAGCTGCTGGAAGCGGCCGCCGAATCGTCCGAAGAGCTGATGGACAAGTACCTCGAAGGGGGTGCTCTGACCGCCGAGGAAATCATGGAAGCGATCCGCGAGCGCACCGTGAAGCTCGAGATCGTGCCGATGATGTGTGGCTCGGCGTTCAAGAACAAAGGTGTCCAGTTCATGCTGGATGCGGTCATTCGTTACCTGCCGGCGCCGAACGAAGTGGCGGCGATCGTCGGTACGGATCCGGACGATTCCGAGAAGAAGCTCGAGCGTCACGCGGTCGACAGCGAGCCGTTCGCGGCGTTGGCGTTCAAGATCGCCTCCGACAAGTACGTGGGTTCGCTGACTTTCATTCGCGTCTATTCGGGCGTGCTTGAGGCGGGTTCCAGCGTGCTCAACCCGCTGACCGGCAAGAAGGAGCGCATTGGCCGTCTCCTGCAGATGCACGCCAACAAGCGCGAGGAAATCAAGGAAGTGCGCGCCGGCGATATCGCTGCCTGCGTCGGCATCTCCCACATCGTGACCGGTGCGACCCTGTGCGATCTCGACAAGCCGATCGTGCTCGAGCGCATGGAGTTCCCGGAGCCGGTGATTTCGCAGGCGGTCGAGCCGAAGACCAAGGTCGACCAGGAAAAGATGGGTATCGCGCTGTCCAAGCTCGCGATCGAAGATCCGTCGTTCCGCGTCCACACGGACGAGGAGTCCGGCCAGACCATCATTTCTGGCATGGGTGAGCTGCATCTGGAAATTCTCGTCGACCGCATGAAGCGCGAGTACGGTGTCGAAGCGAACGTCGGCAAGCCGCAGGTGGCCTACCGCGAGACGATCAAGTCGACCGTCGAGCAGGAAGGCAAGTTCGTGCGCCAGTCCGGTGGCCGCGGCCAGTACGGCCATGTGTGGCTGCGTCTGGAGCCGAAGGAGCCGGGCGAAGGTTACGAATTCGTCAACGCGATCGTCGGTGGCGTGGTGCCGAAGGAATACATCGGTGCGGTCGACAAGGGCATCCAGGAGCAGATGAAGAACGGCGTGATCGCCGGCTTCCCGATCGAGGACGTCAAGGTCACGCTGTACGACGGTTCATACCACGATGTCGACTCCAACGAAATGGCGTTCAAGATCGCCGGCTCGATGGGCTTCAAGGAAGGCGCGCGCAAGGCCAATGCCGTCATCCTTGAGCCGATCATGGAAGTCGAGGTGGTGACGCCGGAAGATTACATGGGTGATGTCATGGGCGACCTTTCGCGTCGTCGTGGCGTCCTCCAAGGTTCGGAAGACGGTCATTCCGGCAAGGTCATCAGTGCCGAAGTGCCGCTGTCCGAAATGTTCGGGTACTCGACCACGCTGCGCTCGATGTCACAGGGCCGCGCGACGTACACGATGGAATTCAAGAAGTATCAGGAGGCGCCGAGCAACATCGCCGCCACCCTGATGAAGAAAGAAGCCGCTTAACCCGCACCCGAATCAAACTGGGTCAGAGATAAGAGAACAGTCATGGCAAAAGAGAAGTTCGAGCGCACGAAGCCGCACGTGAACGTCGGCACGATCGGTCACGTGGACCACGGAAAGACGACGCTGACGGCGGCGTTGACGGTGTGTCAGGCGAAGAAGTTTGGCGGCATGACGCGCGCCTACGACCAGATCGACAACGCGCCGGAAGAAAAGGCCCGTGGTATCACGATCGCGACCTCGCACGTCGAGTATGAATCGGCGGCGCGTCACTACGCGCACGTGGACTGCCCGGGTCACGCCGACTACGTGAAGAACATGATCACCGGCGCCGCGCAGATGGACGGCGCGATCCTGGTGTGCTCGGCGGCGGACGGCCCCATGCCGCAGACCCGTGAACACATTCTGCTGGCGCGTCAGGTTGGTGTGCCGTACATCGTCGTGTACCTGAACAAGGCCGACATGGTGGACGACGCCGAGCTGCTGGAACTGGTCGAGATGGAAGTGCGCGACCTGCTGAGCCAGTACGAATTTCCGGGTGACGACACCCCGATCATCGTCGGCAGCGCGCTCAAGGCGCTGGAAGGCGACGAGAGCGACATCGGCGCGCCGTCGATCGACAAGCTGATCGAAGCGCTGGACACCTGGATTCCGGAACCGGAGCGTGCGATTGATGGCGCCTTCCTGATGCCGGTCGAAGACGTGTTCTCGATCTCCGGTCGCGGCACCGTCGCCACCGGTCGTATCGAGCGCGGCATCGTCAAGGTCGGTGAGGAAATCGAGATCGTCGGCATCAAGCCGACCGTCAAGACCACCGTCACCGGTGTTGAAATGTTCCGCAAGCTGCTGGACCAGGGCCAGGCCGGTGACAACGTCGGCGTGCTGCTGCGCGGCACCAAGCGCGACGACATCGAACGCGGACAGGTGCTGGCCAAGCCGGGCAGCATCAACCCGCATACCAAGTTCGAGGCCGAGGTGTACGTGCTGAAGAAGGAAGAGGGTGGTCGTCACACCCCGTTCTTCAACGGCTACCGCCCGCAGTTCTACTTCCGTACGACCGACGTGACCGGCAACTGCACGCTGGCCGAAGGTACGGAAATGGTGATGCCGGGCGACAACGTGAACATGGCGGTGGAGCTGATTGCTCCGATCGCGATGGAAGATGGCCTGCGCTTCGCGATTCGCGAAGGCGGCCGTACCGTTGGCGCCGGCGTCGTCGCCAAGATCCTGCAGTAAGCGCATTGCGCTTACCTGCAGACCTTCGTTCTTTAAGTAAAATCGAGTAGAGACGCATGGCCGCAACCAGCCAGTCCATACGCATCCGGCTTAAGGCCTTCGACCACCGCCTGATCGACAAGTCGGCGCGTGAGATCGTTGAGACCGCAAAGCGCACGGGTGCCGTCGTCCGCGGGCCGATCCCGCTGCCGACGCGCAAAGAGCGTTTCACCATTCTGGTGTCGCCGCATGCCGACAAGGATGCGCGTGATCAGTATGAAATCCGCACGCACAAGCGCCTGATGCAGATCGTCGACCCGACCGAAAAGACGGTCGACGCGCTGTCGAAGCTGGATCTTCCAGCCGGCGTCGAAGTGCAGATTCGCGTCAACTGAGGCCCGACGAAATGACGATTGCAATCATTGGTCGCAAGGTCGGCATGACCCGGATTTTCACCGAAGCCGGTCACTCCATTCCGGTCACGGTGATCGAGTGCACGCCGAACCGCGTGACCCAGCTCAAGTCGCTGGAGTCCGACGGTTATCGCGCGGTGCAGGTCGCCGTTGGTGAACAGAAAGCCAGCCGCATCAACAAGGCCGCCACCGGTCATTACGCCAAAGCGGGCGTGTCAGCGGGACGTGGCCTCTGGGAAATCCGTCTGGTCGAGGGCGATCCCGATCTCGAGCCCGGCGCCGAGCTGAGCGTCGAGCAGTTTACCGACATCAAGCGGGTCGACGTGACCGGCACCAGCATCGGCAAGGGTTTTGCCGGCGTGCAGAAGCGCTGGAACTTCGGCGGTGGCCGTGCCAGTCACGGTAACTCGCTGTCGCACCGCGTTCCCGGCTCCATCGGTCAGCGCCAGAGCCCGGGTAAGGTGTGGAAGGGCAAGAAGATGGCGGGCCACATGGGGAACGAGCGTGTCACCACGCTGAACCTCGATCTGGTCAAGGTTGACGCCGATCGCAATCTGTTGCTGGTCAAAGGTGCCGTTCCCGGCTCCAAGAACGGTGACGTCATCGTCCGCGCGGCGGTGAAGTAAGGACGTGACAACGATGGATATCCAACTACATAACAGTCAGAACACGCTCGCCGTGTCCGACGCCGTCTTCGGTGTCGACTTCAACGAGGCGCTGGTTCACCAGGTGGTGACGGCCTACCTCGCGGGCGGCCGTGCCGGCACCAAGAAGCAGAAGACGCGCGCCGAAGTGCGCGGCGGTGGCCGCAAGCCGTGGAAGCAGAAGGGCACCGGGCGTGCGCGCGCCGGTACCATCCGCAGCCCGTTGTGGCGCACCGGTGGTGTGACGTTCGCGGCGCGCCCGCGCAGCTTCGAGCAGAAGGTCAACCGCAAGATGTACCGCGGTGCGATCCGCTCGATCGTGGCCGAACTCAACCGTTCCGGCGCGTTGATGGTCGCCGATGCCTTCACCGTCGACGAGCCGAAGACCAAGTCGCTGATCGCCAAGCTCAATGAGCTGGGCACGCAGAACCTGCTGATCGTGACCGAGTCGGTCGATGCGAACCTGGTGCTGTCCGCGCGCAATCTGCCGCACGTCGACGTCAGCGATGTCGAGGCGATCAACCCAGTCGCGCTGCTGTCCTTCGACAAGGTGCTGATGACCGAGGGCGCGATCAAGAAGCTGGAGAGCTGGTTGTCATGAACGTCGATCGTCTGCATTCCATCATCCTTGCTCCGGTGATTTCGGAGAAGGCCAACCGTGTCGCGGAGAAGCAGAACCAGGCTGTGTTCAAGGTGCTGCCGAATGCCGAAAAGGCAGAGATTCGCGAGGCGGTCGAGAAGCTCTTCAACGTCAAGGTCACTTCGGTGCAAACCTTGAACGTGAAGGGCAAGACCAAGCGCTTCGGCCAAATGATGGGCCGTCGTTCCGATTGGAAGAAGGCCTACGTGACGCTCGCCGAAGGTGAGCAGATCGACTTCCTGGGCCAGAGCTAACTAGAGCTATCGCCATGCCGTTGCAGAAAGCCAAACCGACATCCGCTGGCCGCCGCCACGTTGTCAAGGTCACACATCCGGATCTCTACAAGGGCCGTCCGCACGCGCCCCTGCTTGAGAAGAAGTCCGGCAATGGTGGCCGCAACAACGCCGGTCGCATCACTACCCGTCACCAGGGTGGTGGTCACAAGCAGCACTATCGTGTCGTCGATTTCAAGCGGACCAAGGACGGCGTGCCGGCCAAGGTCGAGCGGATTGAGCACGATCCGAATCGCAGCGCGCACATCGCTCTGCTGTGCTACGCCGACGGTGAGCGTCGCTACATCATCGCGCCCAAGGGCGTGAGCGCCGGCGATCAGCTGCAGTCCGGTCGTGATGCGCCGATCAAGCCGGGCAATGCCCTGCCGCTGCGCAACATTCCGCTGGGCTCGACGATTCACTGCATCGAGCTGCGCCCGGGCAAGGGCGCGCAGGTTGCGCGATCCGCCGGTGCGGCCGTGCAGCTCGTGGCCCGTGATGGTGAGTATGTGACGCTGCGTCTTCGCTCCGGCGAAATGCGCAAGGTGCATGGCGATTGCCGCGCAACGCTGGGTGAGGCCGCCAATGGCGAGCACAATCTGCGTTCGTACGGCAAGGCCGGCGCGAAGCGCTGGAAGGGCATCCGCCCGACCGTCCGTGGTGTCGTCATGAACCCGGTTGACCATCCGCACGGCGGTGGTGAGGGCAAGTCCGGTCAGGGCAACCCGCATCCGGTGTCGCCGTGGGGCCAGAAGGCCAAGGGCCTCAGAACCCGTAACAACAAGCGCACGGAGAAGTTCATCGTGCGTAGCCGCCACAAGCGCTAACAGTACTGCTTGGATTTAAGCCATGCCTCGTTCGATCAAGAAGGGCCCGTTCATCGACCACCATCTCGCAAAGAAGGTGAGCGATCTCCAGGGCGCCCGCGTCAAGAAGCCGATCAAGACCTGGTCGCGCCGCTCCATGGTGTCGCCCGACATGGTCGGGTTGACCATTCAGGTCTATAACGGCCGCCAGCACATGCCGGTGTTCGTCACCGAAAACATGGTGGGCCACAAGCTCGGTGAGTTTTCGCCGACCCGTACCTTCAAAGGCCATGTGGCCGACAAGAAGGGTTGAGGAATAACGCCATGCAGACGCAAGCAGTTCTTCGTTTCGTGCGCCTCTCCCCGCAGAAGGCGCGGCTGGTCGCTGACCAGGTTCGCGGCCAGAAGGTTGAGCAGGCGCTCAATCTGCTGAAGTTCTCGAACAAGCGCGCCGCCGACATCATCCGCAAGGTGCTGGAGTCGGCAATCGCCAATGCCGAGAACAACGACGGTGCCGACGTCGACGAATTGAAGGTCAAGGAGATCTTCGTCGACCAGGGCCCGGTAATGAAGCGCATCCAGCCGCGTGCCAAGGGCCGCGCGGATCGCATTCTCAAGCGGACGTCGCACATCACGATCCGCGTCGCGGACGAGTAAGCGAGAGCAAACGGAAACGATCATGGGTCACAAAGTACATCCCACTGGCATTCGCCTCGGTATCACCACGCGCTGGAAGTCCAACTGGTACGCCGAGCGCGCGACCTACCGTGAGAACCTCGGAACCGATCTGGAAGTGCGCACTTTCCTGCGCAAGAAGCTGGCGAACGCGTCGGTTTCGCAGATTTATATCGAGCGCCCGGCGAAGTCGGCACGCATCACCATTCATACCGCGCGTCCGGGCATCGTCATCGGCAAGAAGGGCGAGGATATCGAGAAGCTGAAGCATCTCGTGGCCGGCAAGATGGGGCTGAAGTCCGACAGCGTGCACATCTCGGTCGAGGAAATCCGCAAGCCGGAACTCGATTCGCAGCTGATCGCCGAATCGGTGGCTCAGCAGCTGGAGCGCCGTATCATGTTCCGCCGCGCGATGAAGCGCGCCGTGCAGAACGCGATGCGCCTGGGTGCCGGCGGCATCAAGATCCAGGTCAGCGGTCGTTTGAACGGTGCCGAGATCGCGCGCACCGAGTGGTATCGCGAAGGTCGTGTGCCCCTGCACACGCTGCGCGCCTATATCGATTACGGCTTTGCCGAGGCCAAGACGACGTACGGAATCATCGGCGTCAAGGTCTGGGTGTTCCAGGGTGAACAGTTCGAAGCCGACGGCAAGGCGGATTCGAAAGCCGCTGAAGCCGCCTGAGGAGTTTCGTCACCATGATGCAGCCCAAGCGCACCAAGTACAGAAAGCAGATGAAAGGCCGCAACCGCGGCCTGGCGACGACCGGCAACAAGGTCTCGTTCGGTGAGTTCGGTCTCCAGTCCTTGGAGCTGGGCCAGGTCACCGCACGTCAGATCGAAGCCGCGCGTCGTGCGATTTCACGTCACATCAAGCGTGGCGGCAAGCTCTGGATCCGTATTTTTCCGGACGTGCCCGTAACCCGCAAACCGCTCGAAGTCCGTATGGGCAAGGGCAAGGGTAACGTGGAGTGGTGGGCCGCCAAGGTTCAGCCAGGCCGCATGCTTTATGAAATGGAAGGCGTTCCCGAAGAGCTCGCACGCGAGGCATTCCGCCTCGCGGCTGCGAAGTTGCCGGTGAAAGTCCAGTTTGTTACCCGGACGATCATGTAATGAAGACCACGGATTACGTTAAGGAGCTGAGCGGCAAGAATGCCGAGCAGCTCAATGAAGAACTCGCGGCGCTGCGCAAGGAGCAGTTCAACCTGCGCATGCAGTCGGCGACGGGCCAGTTGACGCAGACTTCGCGAATCGGCGAAGTGCGCAAGAAGATCGCGCGCGTCAAAACGTTTATGCAGAAGCAGCAGGCGCAGGCCTGAACCGCAGGATATGGCGATGAGCGAGCAGACCGAAAAGACCCAGCGCATTGTTGTCGGACGCGTGGTGTCGAACAAGATGGACAAGACGATCACCGTGCTGGTCGAACGTCGCGTCAAGCACGCGATCTATGGCAAGTACATGCGTCGGTCGACCAAGATCAAGGCGCACGATGAAGCCAATACGTGCAACGAGGGTGATCTGGTGTCGATCACCGAATGCCGTCCCTTGTCCAAGGACAAGAACCACCGCCTGGTTGCAGTGCTTGAACCGGTCGCGGGCGTGACCACGGGAGCCTGAGACCATGATTCAGCAAGAATCGATGCTGGCAGCCGCTGACAACAGCGGGGCCAAGACCATGCTGGTGATCCGTGTGGCGGGTTCGACCCATCGGCGCTACGCCGGCGTGGGCGATATCGTCAAGGTCACGATCAAGGACGCAATTCCTCGTGGCAAGGTCAAGAAGGGTGAGGTTCACAATGCGGTCGTGGTGCGCACGCGCCACCCCGTACGTCGCCCGGATGGCTCCGCCATTCGTTTCGACAGCAATGCGGCGGTGCTGCTCGACGGCAAGTTCGAGCCGATTGGTACACGTATTTTCGGGCCGGTTACCCGAGAGCTGCGCGAGAAGTTCATGCGCATCATCTCGCTGGCCCCCGAAGTTCTTTGAACGAATTAGAGCGTTTGGACGGTCTTTACCGATGAACAAGATTCGCAAGGGCGACGAAGTCGTCGTCATTACCGGTCGCGACAAGAATCGCCGCGGCACCGTTTCGCAGGTTCTGGCGAACGGCAAGCTGATGGTCGACGGTATCAATGTCGTGAAGAAGCATCAGAAGCCGAACCCGAATTCGGGCGTGCCCGGCGGAATCGTCGAGAAGGAAATGCCGCTCGACGTGTCCAACGTGATGCTGTGGAACTCGGCCGCCGACAAGGGTGACCGGGTCGGATTCAAGTTCGAGGGCGAAGGCAGCGAGCGCCGCAAGGTGCGCGTGTTCAAGTCCAGCGGCGATGTCGTCGGCCGTTAAGCGAGAGGACTGAGCAATGTCAACGATGCAAAGCTATTACACCGATACGGTGCGCGCGCAGCTGCAGGAAAAGCTTGCCTGCAACGTGATGTCCGTGCCGCGTCTGAGCAAGGTCACGCTGAACATGGGCCTGGGCGAAGCCGTGAACGACCGCAAGGTCATCGAACACGCCATGAAAGACCTGACGACCGTCGCCGGCCAGAAGCCGGTGGTGACGAAGTCGCGCAAGGCCATCGCCGGATTCAAGATTCGTGAAGACTATCCGGTGGGTATGATGGTGACGCTGCGGTCCGTGCGCATGTATGAGTTCATGGAGCGTCTGATCAACATCTCGCTGCCGCGAATCCGCGATTTCCGCGGAATTTCGCCGAAGGGCTTTGATGGCCGCGGCAACTTCAATTTCGGCATTACCGAACAGATCATCTTCCCGGAAATCGATTACGACAAGATCGATTCTATCCGTGGCATGAACATTTCAATCACGACGACGGCGAAGAACAACGAAGAAGGTCGGGCTCTGCTCGACGCCTTCGGCTTCCCGTTCCGCAAGTGAGGCGCGAGTAACCCATGGCCAAGACCAGCATGATCAACCGCGAGATTAAGCGTCAGAAGCTCGCGAACCGTTACGCCAAGAAGCGCGCCCAGCTCAAGGAGATCATCTCCAGCCAGAGCGCGGATTTTGACGACAAGGCAGCCGCCGTCGAGGCGCTGTCGAAGCTGCCGCGTGACTCGTCGCCGACGCGTCAGCGCACGCGTTGCGCCATCACCGGGCGTCCGCGTGGTGTCTACAAGAAGTTCGGTCTGGCCCGTAACAAGCTGCGCGAGTCGGCGATGAACGGCGAAATTCCCGGCCTCAAGAAAGCCAGCTGGTAAGAGACTGTCGATATGAGCATGAACGATCCCATCGCCGATTTCCTGACCCGTATTCGCAACGGTCAGGCGGCGCGCAAGAAGACGGTCACCGGTCCTTCGTCGACGACGAAAGAATCCATCGCCGCAGTGCTGAAGCAGGAAGGCTACATCAGCGACTATTCGGTGCAGACCGATGGCGTGAAGAAGACGATCACGGTGAATCTGAAGTATTTCGAAGGCAAGCCCGTCATTGCCCGCCTGGAGCGCTACAGCCGTCTGTCGCTGCGCGCCTATCGCGGCAAGGACGAACTTCCGCGGGTTCTCGGCGGCCTGGGCGTGGCGATCGTGTCGACGTCCAAGGGTGTCGTGACCGACAAGCAGGCGCGCGCGGCCGGTGACGGCGGCGAAGTGCTGTGCGTCGTGTCCTGAGGTGAATTGAAATGTCACGAGTTGCCAAATTTCCATTGACGTGGCCGAAGGGTGTCGAACTCAAGGTCAACGGTAGCGAGGTCACGGTGAAGGGTGCGAAAGCGCAGCTGTCGCTGACGCTGCCGAGCGGCATCGCGCTGGACCTGAACGAAAGTGGTGCGACGATCGCGTCCGAATCGGTCGAGAAGCAGCCGGCGATGTCGGGCACCACGCGCGCCAACATCAATAACCTGATCGTGGGTGTTTCGGAAGGTTTCGAACGCAAGCTGGCGCTGGTTGGCGTTGGTTACCGCGCTGCGGCGCAGGGCAAGAGCCTGAGTCTGTCGCTGGGCTTCTCGCACCCGGTCGACTATCCAGTGCCGGAAGGTATCACCGTCGAAACACCGACCCCGACCGAGATCGTGGTCAAGGGTGCCGACAAGCAGAAGGTCGGGCAGGTGGCCGCCGAGATCCGCGCCTACCGTCCGCCCGAGCCATATAAGGGCAAGGGCGTGCGCTATGTCGGTGAACGCGTGGTGATGAAGGAAGCGAAGAAGAAGTAAGGCCAGTTTAAAGCCTGCGGCCATTGGGCCGCGGTTGGACACACGAACTATGAACTCGAAGAAAGCAACACGCATCCGCCGCGCGACCAAAACGCGCGCCAAGATTCACGAACTGGGCGTACATCGCCTGTGCGTGAACCGTACGCCGCGCCACATCTATGCGCAGATCATCGCGCCGGACGCGGGCAGCACGCTGGCGGCCGCCTCCACGGTGGAGAAGGTGCTGGTCGAGGGCCTGAGCTCGACGGGCGGCGTTGAAGCGGCCAAGAAGATCGGCGAAGAGATCGCCAAGCGGGCGAAGGCAGCAGGAATCACGACCGTGGCGTTCGATCGTTCCGGTTTCAAATACCACGGTCGCGTCAAGGCACTTGCCGACGCGGCGCGCGAAGGCGGTCTGGAGTTTTAAGAAATGGCGAATCCGAACAGAGCGAACTCGAATCGTAGCTACGACGACAACCAGGGCGGCGATTTCAAGGAAAAGCTGGTCACCGTCAACCGGGTCTCCAAGACCGTCAAGGGCGGTAAGCAGTTCGCGTTCACCGCGCTGACGGTGGTAGGCGACGGTGCCGGCAAGGTCGGCATGGGTTACGGCAAGGCACGCGAAGTGCCGGTTGCCATCCAGAAGGCGATGGAGCGTGCACGCAAGTCCATGGTTTCCGTGGCCCTGCGCGGCCAGACGCTGCAGCACGAAATCGAGGGCAACCACGGCGCCACGCGAGTCATCATTCGCCCGGCCTCCGACGGTACCGGCGTCATCGCCGGCGGCGCTATGCGCGCCGTGTTCGAAGTCGCCGGTGTGCATAACGTGCTGGCCAAGTCCTTCGGTTCGCGCAATCCGATCAATCTGGTACGCGCCACGATCGACGGCTTGAGCCGCATGAACCTTCCGGACGAGATTGCCGCCAAGCGTGGCAAGACCGTCGAAGAGATCCTGGGGTAAGCCATGGCTGATAAGAAGATTCGTGTCACCCTGATCCGTTCGCCGTTCGGCCAGCTCAAGCAGCACCGCAACAACGTCAACGGGCTGGGTTTGCGCAAGATGCATCAGAGCCGTGAACTCGTGGCCACGCCTGCGGTCATGGGTATGGTCAACGCCTCGGTCCATATGCTGAAGGTCGAAGAATTGTCGTAAGGCGTGCAGGGTGAGGGGGAAGGCGCAAATGCTTTTACTCCACTCGCCGCATGCCTCACACCTCACCTGAGTCAACAGATGAAAAAGCTCAACGAAATCAAACCCGCCGATGGTGCCAAGACGTCGAAGAAGCGCGTCGGTCGCGGTATCGGCTCCGGCCTGGGCAAGACCGCCGGTCGTGGTCACAAGGGTCAGCGTGCGCGCTCCGGCGGTTATCACAAGGTCGGTTTTGAAGGCGGCCAGATGCCGATTCAGCGCCGTCTGCCGAAGCGTGGGTTCCGCTCGACGACCGTCAAGCAGACCGCCGAGGTTCGTCTGTCCGAGCTGGACAAGCTGGGCGTGGACGAGATCGATCTGGCCGTGCTCAAGGCGGCCAATGTGGTTCCGGCGACGGCGCTGCAGGCGAAGGTCATCAAGTCCGGTGAGTTGAGCCGCAAGCTGCAGCTCAAGGGCGTTCTGGTCACCAAGGGCGCGCGCGCGGCCGTCGAAGCCGCTGGTGGCTCGGTTACCGATATCGATACGACGCCGGTGGCAGATGCCAGCAGTCCGGCCTCCGACGCGAGCCCGGCGGAGTAATTCGAGAACATCATGGCGAGAGGCACACCACAAGTCGGCGCTGGCATGGATCTCACCAAGATTGGTGAGATCAAGAACCGTATCTGGTTCCTGCTGGGCGCGATTGTCGTGTTTCGCATCGGCACGTTCATTCCGGTCCCGGGTATAGACCCGGTGCAGCTTGAGCAGCTGTTCGATGCCAATCGCGGCACGATCCTGGACATGTTCAACATGTTTTCGGGTGGTGCGCTGTCTCGCCTGTCGATCTTCGCGCTCGGCGTGATGCCGTACATCTCGGCATCCATCATTGTGCAGCTGATGTCCTCGGTGGTTCCCGCCCTGAAGGATCTGCGCAAGGAAGGCGAGTCCGGCCGGCGCACGATCACCAAGTACACGCGCTACGGCACGCTCGGGCTTGCAACGTTCCAGTCCATCGGTGCCGCGGTCGCGCTGCAGAACTCCGGCGTGGCGCTGGCCCCGGGTTTCGGCTTCCTGTTCACCGCTGCGGTGAGCCTGGTGACCGGAGCGATGTTCCTGATGTGGTTGGGCGAACAGGTGACCGAGCGCGGTATCGGCAACGGTATCTCGATACTGATCTTCGCCGGCATCGTGGCTGGACTTCCGACCTCGCTGGGCTCGATGGCGCAGCTGGTCAGTCAGGGCGAGATGAGTCCATTCATGGTCATCGGCGTGGTCCTGTTGGTCGGCGCCGTGGTCTACGGCGTGGTTTACGCAGAACGCGCCCAGCGCCGGATTCCGGTGCACCATGCGCGCCGTCAGCAGGGCCGCAAGATGTTCGCCGCGCAGACCCAGCACCTGCCGCTGAAGCTGAACATGGCGGGCGTGATTCCCCCGATCTTCGCGTCGTCGATCATCCTGTTTCCAGCATCGATGATCCGTTTCTTCGGAGACAGCGGACCTTCGTGGCTGCAGCAGGCGGCCAACGCCCTGTCGCCCGGGCAGCCGGTGTACATGCTGTTGTACGCATCGATGATCATCTTCTTCTGCTTCTTCTATACGGCCCTGGTTTTCGACTCGCGCGAAACCGCGGACAATCTGAAGAAGTCGGGTGCCTTCATTCCCGGTGTGCGGCCTGGCATTCACACCGCCAAGTACATCGATCTGGTGCTGACGCGCCTCACCGTTGCCGGTGCGGCCTACATCACCGCCATCTGTCTGCTGCCGGAGATCCTGTACTCGCAGTTCTCCGTGCCGTTCTATTTCGGTGGAACCTCGCTGTTGATTACCGTGGTGGTGGTTATGGATTTCATGGCGCAGCTGCAGGCGCACCTGATGTCGCACCAGTATGAAAGCCTTCTGAAGAAGGCCAATCTCAAGTCGTTGAACCGGCCCGGCGTGGTCCGCTGACCCACCGGCCATTCAGAGGAACAAGTCATGAAAGTCCGTGCTTCCGTCCGCAAGATGTGCCGGAACTGCAAAGTCATCCGTCGCAATGGTGCCGTCCGTGTGATCTGCACGGATGCCCGTCACAAGCAGCGTCAGGGTTGATCGGGTTTCGAGCAGGCTTGATTTCTGCTCAGAATCCTATAAACTTCCGCGCCTTTTTCGCGTCGCCCAGTTTCAGGAGTAGATAAGCGCATGGCCCGTATTGCTGGCGTCAATGTACCGGCGAATAAACACGCTGTGATCGCGATTCAGTCGATCTACGGCATCGGCTCGACTCGAGCCAGGAAGATTTGCGCCGACGCGCAGATCGACCCGACCCAGCCGGTCAAGAATCTCACCGAGGCCGAGCTCGAACAGCTTCGCGCTCACATCGGAAAGTACACCGTCGAGGGCGATCTTCGCCGCGAGGTGTCGATGAACATCAAGCGCCTGGTCGATCTGGGTTGCTATCGCGGTCTGCGTCACCGTCGCGGTCTGCCGGTTCGTGGTCAGCGTACCCGTACCAATGCACGGACCCGTAAGGGACCGCGTCGCCCGATCCGCGGCAAGTAATCGAAATCGAGAAGCAGTAGCTCTATGGCCACAACCCAGACCTCAACGAAGCGTAAGCGCGTCAAGAAGAACATCTCCGACGCGGTTGCCCATATCCATGCGACGTTCAACAATACGATCGTGATGATCACCGACCGGCAGGGCAACACCCTGTCCTGGTCGACGGCCGGCGCCTGCGGGTTCAAGGGCTCGCGCAAGTCGACGCCGTTCGCTGCGCAGGTCGCGGCGGAGCGCGCCGCAACCGTGGCCGCCGAGCACGGTGTGAAGAACCTCGAAGTTCGCGTGAAGGGTCCTGGCCCCGGCCGTGAGTCCGCTGTGCGTTCGCTCAACTCCGCCGGTTTCAAGGTGACCAACATCACTGACGTGACCCCGATTCCGCATAACGGCTGTCGCGCGCCCAAGCGTCGTCGCGTCTAAGGCTGAGATACAAAAATGGCTAAATACGTAGGACCAAAGTGCAAGCAGTCGCGCCGTGCCGGCATGGATCTGATGACCAAGGGGCGTGGCCGTTCGCTTGAGTCCAAGTGCAAGCTCGACTCGCCCCCGGGCCAGCATGGTGCGCGTCGCCAGCGCCTGTCCGACTACGCGCTGCAGCTGCGCGAGAAGCAGAAGCTCAAGCACATGTATGGCGTTCTGGAGCGTCAGTTCCGGATCTACTACGCCAAGGCGTCGCAGAAAAAGGGCTCGACCGGCTTGTTGCTGTTGCAGCTGCTCGAAGCGCGGCTCGACAATGTTGTGTACCGCATGGGTTTTGGAGCCACGCGTTCGGAGTCTCGTCAGCTCGTCAACCACAAGGCTATCCTGGTCAACGGCAAGACGGTCAATATTCCGTCCTACCAGGTTCAGAGCGGCGACATCGTCGAAGTCCGCGAGAAGTCGCGCACACAGAACCGCATCGCGCAATCGCTGTCGATTGCCGCCCAGGTGGGATTCCCGGACTGGGTCGAGGTCGATGAGAAGGGCATGAAGGGAACATTCAAGTCGGTTCCAGACCGCGAGCAGTTCCTGCCCGACATCAATGAAAATCTGGTAGTCGAGCTCTACAGCAAGTAATTGCTGACCGTCGGCCGTCACAAACGGCTGACGAGGTGGCGCCGCGGACTCGGAGCTTGTCGAGCCAGCGAGTCGCGAGAAGGTATAGGCCGCCTCGAAACATTCTTCGAGGCGGCAACACAAAGTTGAAGAATTGCGAGGTAATTAACCCATGCAAGGGTTCGTCGCTGATTTGTTGAAACCGCGGAATATCGATGTCGAGATGCAGGGCAGCAATCGTGCACTGGTCTCCCTGGAGCCCATGGAGCGCGGCTTCGGCCACACGCTGGGCAATGCCCTGCGCCGCATCCTGTTGTCGTCGATTCCGGGAGCCGCCATCACCGAAGTTCAGATCGATGGTGTGGTGCACGAATATTCGGCTGTCGAAGGCGTGCAGGAGGATGTCATCGACATCCTGCTCAATGTCAAGAACATCGCACTGCGGATGCATTCGCGGGACGAGGCCACACTGAGCCTGTCGAAGTCCGGTGACGGTCCGATCACGGCTGGCGACATCGAACTCGATCACGATGTCGAGATCGTCAACCCGGACTTGGTCATTGCTAACCTCACGGGTGGCAAGCTCAACATGACGCTCAAGGTCACCCGCGGTCGTGGTTACCAGCCGGTGGTCAATCGCGTTGCTGCCGACGAGGATTCCATGTCCGTCGGCGTCCTGAAGCTGGATGCCAGCTACAGTCCGGTTCGTCGCGTCAGCTACAGCGTCGAGCGCGCCCGCGTCGAGCAGCGCACCGACCTCGACAAGCTGATTCTGGACGTTGACACCAACGGCGGTATCGATCCGTCCGAGGCGGTCCGTCTGGCGGCGCGCATCCTGCGCGACCAACTCGCCGTGTTCGTGGACCTCGAAGCCGAGGAAACTGCGAGCCCCGAGACCCGCAAGAAGGACATCAACCCGATCCTGTTCCGCCCGATCGACGATCTGGAGCTGACCGTGCGCTCGGCGAACTGCCTCAAGGCCGAAAACGTCTACTACATCGGTGATCTGGTGCAGCGTTCGGAAACCGAGCTGATGAAGACGCCGAATCTCGGCAAGAAGTCGCTGAACGAGATCAAGGAAGCGCTGCGCGCCCACGATCTCGACCTCGGCATGAAGCTGGAAAACTGGTCGCCGCCGAAAACGGCGACGGTCTGATCCAGCCAGATCTAGATATCAAGGAATACCGCGATGCGTCATCGTAACGCCGGCAAGCGAGTTGGGCACACCAGTGCTCATCACAAGGCCAACCTGCAGAATCTTGCGAATGCCCTGTTCCGTCATGAGCTGATCCGCACCACGGTGCCGAGAGCCAAGGAACTGCGTCGTTTCGCCGAGCCGTTCATCACGCGTGCCAAGGAAGACAACCTGGCCAATCGTCGCCTGACGTTCAATCGTCTGCGTGATCGTGAAATGGTGACCAAGCTTTTCAACGAGCTTGGGCCCCGTTACGCAACCCGTCCGGGTGGCTACCTGCGCATCATGCGTTGCGGCTTCCGGCCCGGTGACAGTGCGCCGATGGCGTATATCGAACTCGTCGATCGCCCGGCCGCGGATGCCACGGCGGACGCGGCGGACGACGCGTCCGAATAAGGTCCGGCCTGCCAGCCGACCTGAAAGCCCCTGCGTTGCGGGGGCTTTTTCGTTTCGGATATCCGAAACTGCCGGATGGAGCCGGTCAGTCGTGATGACTCGGCGTCCCCGCCGGCTTGCGCTAAAGTAGCGCACATGCAGATCGCACCCCAGCAACTGGCCTCCCAACTGCAACGCGGATTGCAGGCGCTCTACATGGTGGCGGGCGAGGAGCCACTGCTGATTCAGGAGTCGTTGGACGCAATCCGTACGGCCGCCCGGGCGCTCGGTTACGACGAGCGCGAAGTCCACGACGTGGACCGTGGTTTTGACTGGTCGCAGCTGTTGGAGGCGGTGTCTTCCGGCTCGCTGTTCTCGAGCAAGCGCATCGTCGAGTTGCGCCTGCCCGGCGGCTCGCCTGGCGACGAAGGCGGCAAGTTGTTGCGGCGTATCGCCGAATCGCCGCCACCGGATGTGTTGCTGTTGCTGAGTGCCGGTCCGCTCGACGCGCGGCAACGCAAGTCCGCCTGGTACACGGCGCTCGAAAGCGCTGGCGCCGCCGTGTATTGCTGGGGCGTGAGGCCTGAGCAGTTCGGCGCCTGGATCGAGCAGCGCCTGCGTCAGGCCGGTCTGAGTGCCGATGCGGAGACGCAGCGTCTGCTCGCGGAGCGCACCGAAGGCAATCTTCTGGCCTGCGCGCAGGATATCGAGAAGCTCAAGTTGCTGTGCCCCGACCGCCGCGTCAGCGTCGAAGCCTTGGGCCTGGCGGTGGCGGACAGCGCACGTTTCGACGCCTTCGATGTCTTCGACAAGATCCTCGTCGGCGATGCGGAAGGGTCGGTGCGCGGCTTGTCACGACTGCGAGACGAAGGCGTGGCGCTGCCGGAGATCATCGGCGCCTTTGCATACAACCTGCGTAGCTGGGCGCTGGCGGCCGAATACTACGCCGACAGCGGGAATGTCCAGAGTGCCTGCAATAGCGCAAAAGTCTGGCGTAATCGCCAAGGACCGATGAGCGCTGCATTGACGCGCGTGCGCCTGGGCGCCGTGCGTGGCTGGTTTGCGCAGCTGTCGCGTATCGATCTTGGCTCGAAGAGCGGTGCCGCAGAGGCGGCCTGGGACGAATTGCTGGGCTGGGCCCTGCTCGCCAGCGGCGCCGCTCCGGCGCGATTGCTGCCCCGCCGCTCCTGATTCGGCTCACGACTGCCCGATTCCGGCGGATTTCAATACACTTGACCGCAGTGCCACGACCGGCTCCGCTCATGGCTTCCTACGACAGAGTTTGCAGACCTTGAAATCCGATGCACGCCGCAAGAGCGGCCCTACACAGATGATGATAGAGCGTGGTCAGTTGGCGCGCATGGCCGCGCGGCGGCTGGCCGTGGCCGAGACCGGTCAGAAGAATGCCGCGCTGTTCGCCCTCAGCGACATCCTCATCGAGGACGCCAAGACGCTGCTGGCCGCCAATGTGCGGGATCTATCGAGTGGCCGGGAGCGCGGCCTTGATGCCGCCTTGATGGACCGCCTGGAGCTGACGCCGCAGCGCATCGAGGCCATGGCCAGTGGCGTGCGCGAGATTGCCGAATTGCCGGACCCGGTGGGCGAGGTCTTCGACATGAAGACCCGGCCGAGCGGCATCCAGGTTGGTCGCATGCGTGTGCCGCTGGGTGTGATTGGCATCATCTACGAATCGCGACCCAATGTGACGGCCGACGCTGCGGCGCTATGCCTGAAGTCCGGAAATGCCTGCATTTTGCGTGGCGGTTCCGAGGCCTTGAATTCCAATCAGGCGATCGCCCGCTGCATCGATCGTGCCCTGCGCAGCGTCGGTCTGCCGACGGACGCGGTGCAGGTGATCGACATCACCGACCGCGAGGTCGTCGGCGATCTGCTGAGCATGCCGCAGTACATCGACGTGGTGATTCCGCGCGGAGGCAAGAGTCTGGTCGCATTCGTGTCGGACAATGCCCGTGTGCCCGTGATCAAGCATCTGGACGGCATCTGCCATGTCTATATCGACGCGGCGGCGGATGTGGAAAAGGCACTCGCGGTCGCGGTCAATGCCAAGACCCAACGTCTGGGCACCTGCAACACCATGGAAACCCTGCTTGTCGATCGGACACTGGCTGCGGCTATCCTGCCGGAGCTGGAGAGGATCTATATCGAGCACGGGATCGAACTGCGCGGTTGTGAGCAGACCCGGCGGATCATCGGCTCGGCGCGGCCGGCCACCGCCCAGGACTGGGAGACCGAATATCTAGGACCGATACTGTCGATTCGGGTGGTCGAAGGCCTGGACGAGGCGATTGAGCATATCGACCGGCACAGCTCGAAGCATACCGATGCGATCGTCACCGAGAACCTGTCACATGCGCGCCGTTTCGTGCGCGAGGTCGATTCGAGCTCGGTGATGGTCAATGCATCCACGCGCTTCGCCGATGGTTACGAGTACGGCCTGGGCGCCGAGATCGGAATCAGCACCGATAAGTTTCACGCGCGCGGTCCGGTGGGGCTCGACGGCCTGACCTCGATCAAATGGATTGTGTTCGGCGACGGTCATGTTCGCTGAACGGCTTCGAATCCGGCCGTTGCCGACGCGTGCCGGGGCCTGAGCTGAAAGCGCCGATTGGCATTTTCGGCGGTACCTTTGCGCCGATTCACAACGGTCACCTGCGGCTGGCGATCGAACTTCGCGAACAGCTGGGACTCGAACGTGTCCTCGTGCTGCCGGCCGGATCGCCGCCGCATCGGGCTGCGCCGTCGGTGCCGACGGCGCGCCGTGTCGAATGGACGCGGCTTGCGGTTTGCAGCGAGCCGGGTCTGGAGATCGATACCCGCGAAACCGCTCGCGGAGGACCCTCGTATTCCTATGACAGCGTTGCGGCCCTGCGCAGGGAACTGGGCACGGACCGTCCCTTGTGTCTGCTGCTCGGCGACGATGCCGCCAACCAGTTCCATACCTGGCATCGCTGGCGCGAGATGCTGGATCTGGCGCATCTGATTTTTGTGGAGCGCCCGTACGAGCCGCCGTCACCGTCGCCGGACCTCGTCGCCCTGCTGCGCGGACGGCGGGTCAGTGACGCGAAGGCGCTGGCGCAGGCTGCGCACGGGTGCTGGATGGCCTGCAGCATTCCGCCATTGGCGATCTCCTCGACACGCATCCGGCGCCTGCTGGCCGCGGGCCGTTCGATTCGCGGACTGGTGCCCGACGCCGTGGCGGACTCCCTCAGCGTGGCCGATATCGACGCGCTGAGCCGGGATGAAGACCCGGCCTATGATTGATTGCCGCCCATGAGCCGCCGGTTGGACATTTTTTTTCGTTGCGCGCAGGCTTGCAATCGTAGCGGCGCATTCCCTTCTGTTCCGGATTTACTGGCCCAAACCCGCCGCCCGAGGAGTCCCACGACCGCATGAACCAAGCCGAACTCGCCGCCGAAGTCGTTTCCGCGCTGGAAGACGTCAAGGGCCAGGACATCCGATTGCTGGACGTCCATGAGCTGACGACCATTACCGACTCGATGGTGTTTTGTACAGGCACCTCCTCGCGACACGTCAAGTCCCTGGCGGACAGCGTGATCGACCGGGTCAAGCAGTTGGGCCGCCGGCCGGCCGGTGTGGAAGGTGCGGAGACCGCCGAGTGGGTGCTGGTGGACCTCGGCGATATCGTGGTTCATGTGATGCAGGCGCAAACGCGCGCGCACTATCAGCTCGAAAAGCTTTGGGATCTTCAGGACGCGCCGCGTGAGTCCGCGCGCCCGCGCTGAGGCGCAGGCTCCATCGAATGAGAATTCGTCTGATCGCGGTCGGCACGCGCATGCCGGCCTGGGTCGAGACCGCCTATGCTGACTACGCCGGCCGCCTGCCTCGCGAATTGCGTCTGGAGTTGATGGAGATTCCGGTCGCCACGCGCGGTAAGAACCCTGATATCGCGCGGCTCAAGCAGCAGGAAGGCGAGCGCATGCTCAAGCTCGTGTCCGAGCGTGATCGCGTGATCGCGCTCGATGAGCGCGGACAGGGCTGGAGCAGCGAAGAACTGGCGCAGCGCCTCGCGCGTTGGCAGCAGGACGGCCTCGACGTCGATCTGCTGGTCGGCGGGCCGGACGGACTTGCCGACGGCTGCCTGCAGCGCGCCGAGTCGCGCTGGTCGCTATCGCCGCTGACGCTGCCGCATGCCTTGGTCCGGGTACTGCTCGCCGAGCAGCTGTATCGCGCCTGGAGCCTGCTCGCGAACCATCCGTATCATCGCGCCTGAGCCCGGGGCGCGCCGCCCTCAGGCCGGCCTGGCGCAGGCAGCGATCCAGATGGCAGCGATGCGCTCCAGACCCTGACGGTCAGCCTCGTCGAAGCGATTCATCAAAGGACTGTCCAGGTCCAGCACGCCGAGCAGGCTTTCGCCGTCCAGCAGAGGCACCACGATTTCGGAGTTCGAGGCGGCGTCACAGGCGATATGCCCAGGAAAGGCATGCACGTCCTGAACCACCTGCGTCTGACGAGTGGATGCCGCAGTGCCGCAGACCCCGCTGCCTGGCTGAATGCGGATGCAGGCCGGTTTGCCCTGGAATGGACCAAGCACCAGCTCTTGACCATCAAAGAAATAGAATCCGGCCCAGTTCAGATCCGCCAAGCCATCGAACAGCAGGGCCGACAGATTCGCGGCATTGGCGATCAGGTTTCGCTCGCCTTCGAACAAGGCCAGGGCCTGCTGCGCCAGCAGCTCGTAGAGCGCGCGCTTGTCCGCGCCGTTTGCGGGTTTCGAGGGTTCAAACATGGGCGCTCCGGCGATTGTCCATTCGAGTGGTCGCATCGAAAAGAAAAGGCGATCGCTGGGGGGCGACCGCCTTTTGCATGCCGCTCAGGGGGGAGGGGAAGAGCGGCGCGCCTGAATCCGCAGGGGAGGGGATTCGGCGAGCGGAAGTATGAGCCGTCATGAAAGCGAAAAATAGCGGAAAGATTTGAGATCGAACATCAAATCGCTTGAATGTCTTTTCGTGGCGCTTGCGTCCGGATTCAATGCGGCGCATGGCCACGTGGTAGCAGCAGGCTGTGGTTATAGCGGGCCACCTGAGCCAGTGCAGGCAGATGGAAACCGGCAGCTCCGGATGCCAGCGGTGTGGTCGCGGCCGCGGTAATGAGGCCGGCATAGCGCATTGCGTCGTCTGCGAAATCCCCAAGCGCATGGGCATTTTCGCGCCGCAGCCGATCTATTGCATCGACCAGCGCCAACATACGAGTCACGGCGTCGTCGCGCTGGCGCTCGTCGCCGCTCACCTCGTGGCGGATCGAGGTGGCTGCGGCGTCGATCGGATGACGATCATCCGTGACGATCGCGGTCAGGCGGCCGTCGCGGGTCAGCGCGGCGACCGGCATTTCATCCGCCTGACGCTTGGAGACGTCCTCGACCATGCGCAGGAAATGATCATGAAATTTGTCCGGGCGGATCACACAAGCCGGTGGCCGGGAGGCGGCGTCGGCGGTGCTCAGCAGCTGGGCTGCGGCATCGAGGTGATTGATCAGGGCGCGCAGGGTCACCAGGCCACGCGCGCTGGCGGCCTCGTCCCCGTTGCCGAGCCCGGCATAGAGTTCGTGGATCGAATCCGCCAAGCGGATTTCGGGGCGCTCGCCATCGTGTTCGGCCTCGGCCACGTAGGTCGACAGCCGGTCGGCGTGGCGAAACAGTACCGCCGTGGTCTCGATCAACTCGGGATAGACCGTGATCAATACGTCGATCGCCTCGATCGGACTCGGCTCGTCGAGCAGACGTCGATAGGCGTTGCAGGCCGCCCGTGTCAACAGCACCAGGATCGCACCGCGCAGGCCGCCGTCGCGGGCCGCTTTGACAATCAGGCCGCGTGCGTCTGCGCTCGGCATCTCGCCGTCGCTGAGTACGCCGTCGAGATCGGTCAGAAGCTGTGAAATCAACTGGCCGGAAAATTCGGCTGGGCTCGGAGTATCGTCCACCATGCGGCTCAAGCTGGGAATCGGAGCGCGAGTTTACGTCAACACGCTGTTAGGGCCGATCCGGAATGAATCGCGCGAGGAATTCTTCGGCGTTGATACGCAGTAGTGTCTCGGCGCTCAGTGAGCAGGCATCCGCATCGTAGCTGATGGCCTGGACCACCCAGCGTTCAAGCTCTGCATCCCAGTGCAGGTCACAGCTGTGTTGCGCGGCCAGGCTCATCGCGTCGGCAAGTTGCATCGCCTTAGTCTACGGCGAGGCTGGCGTCCTTGCCGCACAGTCCGCAAAATGCGCGTCCCATGCTCAAGCCTCTGAAAATCGGACCGTATCTCATCGACCCGGCCCTGGTGCTGGCGCCGATGGCCGGGGTCACCGACCGCCCGTTCCGCATCCTGTGCCGCGAGATGGGTGCGGGCATGGCCGTGTCCGAAATGACGATCGCCGATCCAAGCTTGTGGCATACCGACAAATCGCGCCTGCGCCTGGACCATCGCGGCGAGTCTGTGCCGGTCAGCGTGCAGATCGCCGGCTACGATCCGGCGATGCTGGCGCATGCGGCGCGTCATTGCGTGGAACACGGCGCGCAGATCGTCGATATCAACATGGGTTGTCCGGCGAAGAAGGTGTGTTCGCGCGATGCGGGCTCGGCCTTGATGCGCGACGAATCCCTGGTGGCCGAAATATGTCGCGCCGTGGTCTCGGCCGTCGAGGTTCCGGTGACGCTCAAGATTCGCACCGGTTGGGCGCGTGCGCATCGTAATGCTGTGGCTGTGGCGCGATTGGCCGAAGATGCCGGTATCGCCGCGCTGTCGGTGCACGGGCGTACCCGGGAAGACCTTTATCAGGGTGAGGCGGAGTACGCCACGATCGCCGCCGTGAAGCGGGCGGTATCGATTCCGGTGCTGGCCAATGGCGATGTCGATTCGCCGGACAAGGCACTTGCGGTGCTGCGCGCCACCGGCGCGGACGGTCTGATGATCGGCCGCGCGGCGCAGGGGCGTCCTTGGATCTTCGGCGAGATCGCGGAGTTTCTGCGTAGCGGGCGACGTCTCCCGTCGCCCCCGGCCGATCAGCTTCGTGCGGTGTTGCTGCGTCACGTGTCGCAGTTGCACGAGTTCTACGGCGAAGGCCGCGGCGTACGCGTGGCGCGCAAGCACATCCGCTGGTATTGCCAGGATCATTCCGGACGTGAGCGCTTCTGGAAGCGGGTGTCGCGCCTGGAGTCGGCGTCGGCGCAGCTCGATGCGATCGATGCGGAATTTGCGGCGCCCGAGCCCTTGGCGCTGGCCGGCTGAAACGAAAAGGCGGCCCGCAGGCCGCCTACATCATACCGTCGCTGGCCGCGCCGGCCTGGGTCAGATGCGCGCTTCGATGCCGAACTCGGAGAAGCCCTTCTTCTCGAAGTTGGCGCGGAACATGTCGCGCAACTTCATCGCCGCCTGATCATAGGCATCTCGGTCGCCCCAGGTGTTGCGCGGATTGAGCATCTCGCTCGGTACGTCCGGGCAGGTCTTGGGCATCTTCAGGTTGAGGATCGGATGCACCTCGCAGTCCACCGCGTCGAGCTGCCCGTTCAGCGCGGCATTGAGCAGCGCGCGCGTCAGCTTGATCGAAATGCGCTTGCCGACACCGTAGGGGCCGCCGGTCCAGCCGGTGTTGAGCAGAATGCAGCGCGCCTGATGCTTCTGCATTTTGGCGGCCAGCAGCTTGGCGTACACGTTCGGCTTGTGCGACATGAACGGGCCGCCGAAGCAGGCCGAGAACGTTGGCTGCGGTTCGGTGACGCCCACTTCCGTGCCGGCCACGCGTGAGGTGAAGCCCGAGACGAAGTGGTACATCACGTCCTTGGGCTCCAGGATCGAGATTGGCGGCAGCACGCCGAAGGCATCCGCCGTAAGCAGCACGATGGTCTGCGGGTGCGGTCCCTGGCCGTTCGGCATCACATTCGGATTGGCCTCCAGCGGGTACGAGAAGCGCGTGTTTTCAGCGATGGAATTGTCGCTGAGGTCCAGCTCGTCGGGATGGCATTCGGCCATCGTCCTGCCGGGCAGTGGCGGCACGTTTTCAATGATGGTGCCGGGCTTGGACAGCGCCGCCGCGATGACGGGTTCGGCTTCCTTGTCGAGGTCGATCAGCTTGGCATAGCAGCCGTCTTCGAGGTTGCACAGGCCGTTGTCGGACCAGATCGTTTCATCGTCGCCGATCAAACGACGTTCGGGATCGGCCGACAGCGTGGTCTTGCCGGTGCCGGACAGGCCGAACAGAATCGCTGCATCGTCCTTGGCGCCGACGTTGGCGGAGCAGTGCATCGACAGACGGCCTTCGTTCGGCATCAGGAAATTGCCAACCGTGAAAATGGTCTTCTTGACCACGCCGCAGTAGTCGGCGCGCCCGGCGACCAGACAGATACGGTTCTTGATGTCGATGATCACGGCGGCTTCGGAACGGCTGCCGTCGCGTTCCGGTTCGCAGAAGAAACTCGGTACGTTGAGCATGGTCCAGCGCCGCGCCTCGACGTCCTTCACGCCGTCGAGGTTCTTCGGGAACATGTTGTGCGCGAACATCGCATGGGTGGCGTACTCGCCGACGAAGCGGTACGGCACGGCGAAGTCCGGGTCCGAGCCCATGAACACGTCTTTGACATACAGCGTGGACTGTCTGGCATTGACGTGATCGACGACGCGCTTCAACAGGCCTTGGTACTTGTCCGGATCGTAGGTGTTGAGGTCGGGCTTGAACCAGACCTCATCGGCGAGGCCGGGCCATTGCACGGCGTAGGTGTCCTTGGTGCGGCGGCCGGTGCAGTCCGGGTCGGTGTAGTAGACCAGCGGGCCTTTGTCGCCAAGGCTTGTGGCATAGGCCTTCTGCTCATCGGAAGGGCCATCGGAGCGCACGCGACCGCGGTCGTTGGCGATGGCTTCGGCAAAGAGTTCTTCCTTGCTCAGATTGTCCTTATAGTGGACGGTCGTCAGCCCGAACAGCGTTTCGAGATCGGCCTTTAAGCTCATGCGGAGGTCCTCGGGAATCAAAAAGAAGCGGGGCCGCGCAAAAAGTCGGCGGCAAATAGTCGGCTAGGATAGTTCGTGGCGAAATGGCACAGCAAGTCAGTCCACCGGCAATTCTCGCCGATTGTGACAAGGGCCGGATGACGCTGCGCTGTACGCGGACGGCTCGTTGGGCGAGAATCAGGCCGTGAACAGACGCCATCAGCTTTGGGTTTTCGTCGCCAGTGCCGCGCTCTCCAGTGCTGCCACCGCGCAGATTGCGCCGGGCTCCACGGAGCAATACGGCGATCGTACACGCGGCCAATTCGGCGATCCCGCCGACGGCTATTTCGGCGATCCTTCCCAGGGGTTCTTCGGTGGCCGTTTCCCGGCCGAACCGTGGAAACCGCGTCCGCCCTCCGATACCAGTGCCGTGGACAGTGCGCCTTATGTGGTGCTGCCGGGGCCTTCGGACCCGCGTACCGACCGTATCGACCGGCCGCCGGAGCGTGACCCGCGCGCGGACGGAGGACCGTAGCGCCTCCGACGGCGGCGGCTATTCGATCTCGTTGGGCAATTTGAAGCCGCTGACCGACTGACGCAGCTTTTCCGACAGCACATTGAGTTCACCGACCGCTTCGGCGGTCCTCGCGGCGGAGCCGGAGGTTTCCGTCGCGATCTCGCGGACCACCTGCATGGTTCCTGAAACCACCTGACCTTCGGCCGACTGTGCGCGCGCCGCCAGCGCGATTTCGCTCATCAGACGCGACAGTTCCTGCGAGGTCGATTCCATCTGGGTCAGCGCCTGACCGGCCTCCTCGGCGGCGCGGGCGCTACCGACCACGTTGCTGGTGGAGCGCTCCATCGAGATGATGGCCTCATTGGTATCGGCTTGAATCGTCTTGACCAGGGTTTCGATCTGACGCGTTGCACTGGCGGCGCGCTCAGCGAGCCGCTGGACTTCGTCGGCGACCACGGCGAAGCCGCGCCCGGCCTCGCCGGCCATCGCCGCCTGGATCGAGGCGTTCAGTGCCAGGGTGTTGGTCTGTTCGGCGATGTCGTTGATCAGCTCGGTAATGTTGCCGATTTCCTGCGAGGACTCGCCGAGGCGTTTGATGCGCTTGGAGGTGTCCTGAATCTGTTCGCGCAGCGCGGCCATGCCCTGGATCGTGCGGCCGACCGTGGTGGCCCCGTTGTGCGCGACCTCGACCGAAGTCTGCGCCTGCGCCGAGACTTGTTCGGCGCGGCCGGCCACTTGCGACAGCGAGTCGCTCATTCGTGCGACGACGCTGCTGGCGCTGGCGATTTCCCGAGTCTGGCGCTCGGAGGCGGCGTTCATGCGCCGCGCGGTTTCCTGGGTGCTGCTGGCGGCGGCCGCGATCTCCACCGAGGTATTGGTGATCGTGCCGACCAGCGATCGCATGTTGACCACGGTGTAGTTGATCGAGTCGGCGATGGCGCCGGTGAAGTCCTCGGTCACCGTCACGTCGACCGTGAGGTCGCCGTCGGCGAGGTTGGTGATTTCGTCGAGCAGCTCGAGAATCGCCTGCTGCTGCTTGGCGTCACGGTCGCCGGCGCGAGATGAGCGCCGGCGCACTGCCTCGAGGAACAGATAGACGAACAGCGCCAGCAGCGCCAGCGCCGCGGCTCCGGCTGCGTACGACAGAGTGGGCGGCCCGCTGTTGCGCTCGACTTCCTGGAGCACGCCCTGCTGCACGACGGTGGCGGCGCGTACCATGGGTTCCACCTGCCCAAGGAAGCTGGCGGCGGCGGCATTGAAGGCCGACAGTGCCGGCGCGTTGTCGACGATCAGATTGACCTGCGAGATCAGTGTGTCGAACTGTGTTGCCGCGGCGCTGGCCTGGGCGGCGGCATCGCCGCTGAGCCCGGCCTCGGCCAGCGCACGGTGGCTGCGCAGGAACTCGTCGGAAAGGCTTTGCAGCGTCTGCACCAGCGGCGTGGTATCGACCGCGATGTCGGTGATGCTGCGCGCGGCCACGGCCATGCGCTCCAGACGCACCAGCTGGATCGTCGCGACCACGCTGCTGTTGGCGCTGCGTTGACGCAGTTCGCCAACCAGCTGCTCGTAACTCGGCTTGAGCTGATCGAGCGTGATGATCAACGAATTGGCGGCGTCAGCGGTGATGCGATAGGTGCCAAGGGTACTCGCCAGGGTCGAGATCGTGGGGCTGATTTCGCTCCAGCTGGCGACGAGGCGGTCCACATCCGGTTGGAATTCATCGGAGATCGGTGCGATCCCGATCGAGGCGTCGCCCTCGCGCAGCGTCTGACTGAAATACTCGAAATCATTGCCAAGCGCCGTCAGTACGCGACCATTCGGCTCAAAGCCTTGCGTGGTCTCGCGGGAAACCTGCGTCAGCGAGTCCGAGAAGCGTTCGATGTCGGCCGCCAGTCCGCGCCAGCCGTCGGTGCGCGCGACCCGCTGCTGATAAACGAACAGACCAGCCACGGCGGTCGCGAGCGCGACCAGGGCCAAGACTAGAACCAGGGTCTCGCGTCCCGAAACGGCGGACACCAGTCCGCGGGATTGCTTCGCCATGATGATCTCTGATTTTTATCCGGGCGGTGTGTGTCTCGCCGTGATTGCGCTGCGATACGGTGTGAGCCTCAGTGACCCAGTACGTCGCCGACCTTGGACAGCAGCTCGGAATCGCGCAAGGGTTTGACGATGTAGTCCTTGGCGCCCTGACGCATCGCCCAAAGCCGATCCGTTTCCTGACTTTTGCTGCTGACCACGATGATCGGAATGTGCGCTGTGTCCGGGCTCTTGGACAGCGTACGTGTGGCCTGGAAGCCGTTGACGCCCGGCATCACCACATCCATCACGATGCAATCAGGATGCCGCTCACGGACCTGCGTGATCGCATCCTGGCCGCTGCTGGCCTCGATCACTTCGTGTCCGGCCTTGGACAACACATTCTTTAGGTACGCGACATCTGTAGGCGAATCGTCGACGACGAGTATCCGTGCCATATCCCCAATCTCCCCAATCACTTGGCGACGCAAGTTGGTCGAAACTATACACGCTAAACAGCAACGATAGTCTGCACCGAAAGGTGCTGAGAACCGGGAATCGCCGAAGTCTACCTTTCGAAAACGCGGCGCCCCGAGAACCAGGTTCCGAGCACCCGGCCGCGCAGGCTGCGTCCCAGAAACGGCGTATTGCGGCCGCGGCTGAGCAGGGTCTGCGGACCGATGTCCCAGCGGGCCTGCGGGTCGAGCAGAACGAAGTCGGCGCGTACGCCGGGCGCGAGCGAACCGCTGGCGCGGCGCAGGATTCGCGCCGGACCCGAGGTCAGTCTCCTCACCAGATCAGCCGGTTCGATCATGCCCTGGTGGACCAGTTCCAGCCCCAGCGATAGCAGCGTATCGACGCCCGAGATCCCGGCTTCGGTCAAGGGAAAGGGATTGGTCTTGGCGTCGGCTTCATGCGGCTGATGGTCCGAGCAGATTGCGCCGATGGCGCCCGAGGCGACCGCGTGGCGCAGGGCTGCGCGATCTTCCGCCGCGCGCAGCGGCGGAATCACGTGACAGTGCGGGTCGAAGCCTTCGAGATCGGCATCGCTCAACCACAGCGCGTGCATCGCCACGTCTGCGGTGACCGGCAATCCTGCGGACTGCGCCTGGATCAGCATGGTCGTGGCGCGGGCCGATGACAGACGCCCGAAATGCAGGCGCGCCCCCGTGGTTTCGGCCAGCGCCAGCCATTGCGCCATCGCGGTGGTTTCGGCCGCTACAGGAATTGCCGGCAGGCCCAGGCGCGTGGCCACCGCGCCTTCGTGCGCGCAACCATTGTCGGCAAGCGCGCCCGACATCGGCACGATATGCACGCTCAGGTCCAGAGTCGCGGCGTATTCGAGCGCGCGGCGCATCAGCAGGCTGTCGTCGAGTGGCGCCATCGCCTGACTCACACCGATGCAACCGGCCGCCGACAGCGCCGCCATCTCGGCCAATACCCGGCCTTCGAGACCGCGCGTCAGCGCGCCCAACGGTAGCAGCTCGAAATCGCCGAGTTCCGCAACCCGTGAGCGCAGCCAGTCGAGCACGGCCGGGGAATCGATCACCGGGCGGGTATCCGGTGGCAGCACCAGTGTGGTGATGCCACCGGCCAGTGCGGCGCGCGATTCCGAACGCAGCGTGCCCTTGCCGGACTGCCCCGGTTCGCGCAGGCGCGCGGCCAGGTCGATCAGGCCCGGAATCAGCCATAGACCCTCGGCGCCCAGCGTCTGATCGAAGTCACCACCAGGACGCATGTGTCCGCAGCTTTCGATGCGTCCGTCACGCACCGAGACGAAGCCTTCGCCGTCGAAGCCATTGGCCGGGTCGATGATGCGTGCGCCGCAGATCAGCAGGCTGGAGCCGTTCATGCGTCAGCACCCTGCGCGGTGTCGCGCAGACCGGCGGCGGTACTTCTTCGCGCGCCCAAGATCATCGCCATCACCGCCATGCGCACCGCGATGCCATGCTCGACCTGCTGCAGGATCAGCGAGCGCGGGCCGTAAGCCACATCACCTTCGATCTCGATGCCACGATTGATCGGGCCGGGGTGCATCACCAGCGCCTCGGGTTTGAGTCGGTCGAGACGCGTCTGGGTGAGCCCGTACAAGCGATGGAATTCTCCGGGCGAAGCCAGGAAGTAGCCGGACATGCGTTCGCGCTGCAGGCGCAGCAGCATCACCACATCCACGTCGTCCAAGCCGGCGTCGAGATCGTGATACGGCGTGGCGCCCATGGCTTCGATGCCGGTCGGGATCAGAGTGCGCGGACCGATTACGCGGATTTCCCTGGCACCGAGGATGCGCAGCGCGTGGATGTCCGAGCGCGCGACACGCGAATGCAGGATGTCGCCGATGATCGCGACCTTGAGTTGACCGAAATCCGGGCGGTGGCGACGGATCGTGAACATGTCCAGCAGTGCCTGTGTCGGATGCGCATGGCGTCCGTCTCCGGCATTGAGGATCGCCACGCCCGGCGTGGCGTGCTGTGCGAAGAAATGCGCTGCGCCGCTGGCGTCGTGGCGCACCACGAACATGTCCACCTGCATCGCCTGCAGCGTGGCCAGGGTGTCGAGCAGGGTTTCACCCTTGGTGGTGCTGCTGCTTGAAGCCTGGATGTTGAGCACGTCGGCGGACAGTCGCTTGGCCGCCAGTTCGAAGGTGGTGCGCGTGCGCGTACTGGCCTCGAAGAACAGGTTCATCACGGTGCGGCCACGCAGCAGCGGCACCTTCTTGATCGTGGATTCACCGACCGAGGACAGCGACTCCGCGGTATCCAGAATCTCGGTCAGCAGAGCCTGGGGCAGCCCCTCGATCGTCAGCAGGTGGCGCAACCGGCCGTGTTCGTCGACTTGCAGGCTCATGCCGGCACCTCGATCACGCGCAGCGCATCGGGTGCCAGTGTCAGCTTGTGCCTGGCGGAGGCTTCCAGCGTGCGGCCGGTGATGTCCGCCGTGATCGGCAGTTCGCGGCCTGCTCGTTCCAGCAGCGTGACCAGCAGCACGCGCCGAGGGCGCCCCAGGTCGAACAGGGCATTCATCGCCGCGCGCGCCGTGCGTCCGGTGTGCAGCACATCGTCCACCAGCACCACGCAATGACCGTCCAGACTGAGCGGCATGCGCGAGGGCCGCGAGGCATGCAGGCCGCGTTCGCCGAAATCGTCGCGGTAGAAATTGGCATCCAGTTCACCGCGTTCGATGGACTTCGCCAGGGACCCGGGCAGGCGTTGATACAAGGCTTCGGCGACCCGCACGCCGCCGGTTTCGAGGCCGACCCAGGTGATCGGCGCCTTTTCCCCGGTCAGGCGAATCACCAGCGCCTGCGCCATCTCATCGAGACAAGCGCTCAGCTCGGCGGTATCGATCAGGACGGTGGCGGGCGCGGTGTTCAGGCCGGCGTTGAAGGAGTCGGAGTCTGGTTCAACCATTGTTCGAGAATCAGGCAGGCGGCAACCGCGTCGATTTCGCTGGGGGCGCCTGCACGCCGACGCCCCTCGGCTTTGCGTAGTTTGATCGTTGTTTCTGCGGCAAGCGAGCTGTGTCGTTCATCACAGGTGTGAACCGGCAGGCCGCTGCGCTTGCGCAGCGTCGCGGCGAACTGCAGGGCGCGTGTGGTCACGGGCTGGGTCTCGCCGTCGGCGGTCAGCGGCAGGCCGACGACACAGGCGCTGGGACGCCACTCCTCGATCAGGCCGATGATGCGCGGCCAGTCCTGAGCCAGGGTGGCCAGCGGGCGGGCACTGCGTGTGAGCGTTTCACCGACGGCGACGCCGATGCGTTTGTCGCCGTAGTCGAAGCCCAGCACGGTTCCGCTCACGCGTGTCCGGCCTGGTCGCTGAGCTGGGTCACGTCCACGCCGAGCAGACGTGTCGCTGCCAGCCAACGGTCGACCGCCGGAGTATGGAACAGGATCGCCTTGTCGACCGGCGTGTTGAGCCAGGCATTGCCGAGAATCTCCTCCTCAAGCTGTCCGGCGTCCCAGCCGGCATAGCCGAGCGCGACGATGAACTCGGAGGGCCCATTGCCCTCGGTCATGGCCTTGAGAATGTCGCGAGAGGTGGTGATGTAGAGATCCTCTGCGATGCGCATCGAGGACTCCCAGGCGCCAGGCTGGCGATGCACCACGAAGCCGCGCTCCGGCTGGACCGGGCCACCCCAGAACACCGGATTGTCGGCGCCGGACAGCGCCCCGGCTTCGAGCCCCATATGCGAGAGCATGTCGCTGAGCTTGAGCTCGGTCGGACGGTTGACGATCAGCCCCAGCGCGCCCTCGTCGTTGTGCTCGCACAACAGCGTGACGGAATGATCGAAGTTCTCGTCATCGAGGCCCGGCATGGCAACGAGGAACTGGTTGCTGAAGTAGGGCGCTTCCATGTGCCAAGTATCCGCGTCGCGGCGACGGGGAACAAGCCGGACGCGCCGCGCGACCTATCACGGAGCTTCGTCGCCGACAGCCGGCGGTGCAAACGGCGGCAGGCGTGCCAGTATCCGCGAGGCGATCCAGCCGGTCACGGTGCCGAACAGCAGCGCCGCGCCCAGCAGCAGAGGCAGCAGCCGCAGCAGGCCGGGATGCGGAATGAACAGACGATAGGCGATGAAGAACTGCCCACTCATGTGAGCCAGTGCGGCCAGCACCGACAGGCCGATGGCCGACAGTCGCGCAGCCGGCAGCGCGCGGTTCCAGGCGGTGCCCAGACACAGCGCCAGTATCGACAGCGTGGCGCCGCTGGCGGAGAGCCAGAAGGTGGGCGTCATCAGGCTCCCGACCAGCAGGCTGCCGACCAGCACGCGCAATGCGCCGACCCAGATCGCTGCGCGCAGGCCGTGGCGCAGCAGCACGATCAGCGTGACCGCGTTGGCCAGGCCGGGCTTGATGCCAGGCACCGGGCTCGGGAAGCTCGCTTCGAGAATATGAATGGCGATCGCCAGTGCCGCGAACCACGCAATCAGTCGGTCCTGCTGGTCCGGGACGGCATTCATGCTGGCCACCGGCTTCATTGGCTCACCGCATCGATCTCGGGCGCGCCGTGGCCGAGCAGGGCGATCGTCACGCGGTTCGGCAGACAGGCCGTGGCATCGCCAGACATCGACAGCCAGCCGCTATGGATGCATACCTTGTTGCGGCAGGGGCTGCTGACGAAGCGGATGCGTCCGTCCTCGATTTCAAGTACCGAGGTGCCGAGCGCGCCGTGCACCTCGATGTGTCGCTGCGTGTCCAGCGAATACACCTGCGGCGTCCCGTCGCCGACCTGCACTTCGACACGGTCGGCGACGGTCCTGGGTTGCCAGTAGGCGCCGGCGGCCACACCCACCAGCAGAGCGGCCAGCACGATCACGACCCGGTCCGCGCGGGTCACGGCACCACTTCGAGTGGCGGCTTTCCGGGCAGGGTGATCCGTGCGGCGAGTGTCTGCGTGGCTTGCAGCGCGCCGTCCGCTTTCACGATCAGGCTTTGTCCGACGCCGAGCTTGCGCGCGGTATCGCGCCAGTGCTCGGGACCAGCCACGAACAGGGCGGTCGAGGCGGCATCCGCCAGTGTGCCGTCGGCGGACAGCACCGACACCGCCTGCAGGCCCTGAGCCGGCCGACCGTCGCGCGGATCGAGAATGTGGTGATAGCGCCTGCCCTGGTACTCGAAATAGCGCTCGTAGTCGCCGCTGGTCACCACGTTTTCGTCGTCCGGTTCCACGATCGCGAGCAGACGACCGATTTCGGGTCTCGGATGTCGCACGGCGATGCGCCAGGCGCGGTCGCCGCGCCGGCCCTGGGTGCGGACATTGCCGCCGGCATTGATCATGAAGTTTTCGATGCCGGCCGCCAGCAGGCGTTCCCCAACCTGATCCACCGCATAGCCCTTGGCGATCGCGCCGAAGTCCAGCACGATGCCCGGCGCCGGGCCGTAGCAGTCCTGCTCCGCTTCGCCGGAGCCGGGGCAGGACTGCAGCGAGTCGGGTGCTTCGCGCAGCGCTGCCAGCGCGGCGTCGATCTCGGCCTGCGGCGGTGGCGATTCGCGATAATGCGCCTCGTCGTCGAAGCCCCAGACACGCACCAGCGCGCCGATTCTGGGATCGAACAGGCCGCCGCTGATTCGCTGGATCTCGAACGCACGCCGGAACAGCGGCAGCATGTCCTGCGGCACGCGAATGCTGCCACCAGCGACGAGTTCGGCGTTGAGCCGGCCCAGCGTGCCGTCGCCAAAGGCACGCCATCGCGTATCGAAGTCGGCGAGTTGCTGAGCCGCTTGGTCGAACGCCCGTTGCACGCGCGTCTGCAGGGCCGGATCCTCGGCGTAGGCGCTGAGCGTGACCCAGGTGCCGAGCACCGGCAGATTGCGTTCGACCAGTTCGGTCTCACGGGCGTCCTGCGGCGGCGGTCGCAGCGCCAGCCAGCTCAGCAGCGCCAGCAGCGCGGCACCGACCAGGACTCGCCTCAGCAACATTCGGCCATTGCGTCTTCGAATGCCCGGATTGCACGAGCGCCCAGATCCTCGCCGGTTTCGCGTTCGATCTCGCGCAGACAGGTCGGACTGGTCACGTTGATCTCGGTGAGATAGTCGCCGATCACGTCCAGGCCCACGAACAGAAGGCCGCGCTTTTTCAGCTCCGGGCCGACCTGGGCCGCCAGCCAGTGGTCGCGTTCGCTCAGCGGCTGCACCACGCCGCGTCCGCCGGCGGCGAGGTTGCCACGCACCTCGCCGACACTCGGAATGCGTGCCAGCGCGCAATCCACGGGTTCGCCGCCGATCATCAGAATGCGCTTGTCGCCGGCCAGGATCTCGGGGAGATAGCGCTGCGCCATCAGCGAGCGCCGGCCCATTTCGCCGAGCGTTTCGACGACGGCGCCGATATTGAGTCCGTCCTTGCCGATACGGAACACGCCGGCACCACCCATGCCATCCAGCGGCTTGATCACGATGTCGCCCTGCTCGGCGTGGAATGCGCGAATCCGGGCCGGATCGCGCGTGACCAGGGTTGGTGCCGTGCATTGCGGAAACCAGGCGAGAAATCCTTTTTCGTTGCAGTCGCGCAGCGAGTCCGGCCGGTTGACGACAAACGCGCCATCGGCTGCAGCGCGCTCCAGCCAGTAGGTGGCGTAGATGTATTCCAGGTCGAACGGCGGATCCTTGCGCATCAGCACCATGTCGAAGTCGCCGATCGCCGTGTCGGCCGCTTCGCCGGTGAAGGTGTACCAATCGTCCTTGTCGTCGCGCACCGTCAGCGGCCGGGTACTCGCGGCCACGCGTCCGTCACGCAGATACAGGTTCGGCAGTTCCAGGTAGTGCAGCGACCAGCCGCGCCGCTGCGCGGCCAGCATCAGCGCCAGCGTGGTGTCCTTGTACGGCTTGATCGACCCGATCGGGTCCATGATCACGGCCAGTCGTTTGCTCATCGCCTGAGTTCCCTATCTGGCGCGGCGGCGCAGGGCCGGCGCGCACTCGGTGCTGATTCAATCGCCCTGATGCGCGCGTGCGATCTCACGGGCCGCCGCCAGCAGCGCCAAACGGGCCACCACGCCGTAGGCGTAGAACTTGTTGGGCTGTGCGTCGGGGTCCCGCGAGGGATCCGGCCGGGTGCAGGATTCCGAGAACGCCAGCATCTGGAAGCGCGCGCCGGGCGCATTGAGGTTTTCGTTGCGGCCACGACCGTCATGCACCCGGTAGAAGCCGCCGACCACGTAGTGATCGATCATGTAGATCACCGGTTCGGCGCTGTCGGCCGGGTCGTTCCAGGTCTCGAAGGTGTAGACGCCTTCCTGGATGATCGCGCCGCTGACTTCGCGGCCATCCTTGGCGGAGGCCATTTTCTTGCGCGCATTGCGGTTGAGGCTGAGCACGTCGTCGGTGCTCTTGACCGTCATCACGCCCATGCCGTAGGTGCCGGCATCGGCTTTGACAATGACAAAGGGCTCTTCCTCGATGCCGTATTCGCTGTACTTGGCGGTGATGTCCTCGAGCAGCATTTCCACGTTGCTGACCAGGCATTCCTCGCCTTCGCGCTTCATGAAGTTGATCTTGCCGCAGTTGCGGAACAGCGGATCGACCAGCCAGGAGTCGATGCCGATCAGTTCGGCGAACTCGGCGGCCACCTGCTGGTAGAGACCGAAATGGTCCGACTTGAGGCGATTGCTCCAGCCCAGAATCGCCGGCGGCGTGACCGGCTGCCGGATCGCTTCGAGGATCGCAGGGCGGCCACCCGAGAGGTCGTTGTTCAGCACCACGGCGCACGGCGAAAAGCGATCCTCGCCTTCGCCGACATAGACCTCGTCGCCGCTGCGGCGCAGCGGTTCCAGGCGCAGCTTCCGGCCCGATTCCAGATCGTCGATGATCTGGTCCTGCTCCAGGTCCGGCATCGTCGAACCGATGCGCACATGAAAGCCGGCCTTGGCGATCAGATCGACCAGCGCCGCCAGACTTTCCAGATAGAAGCGGTTGCGCGTGTGGTTCTCGGGCACCACCAGGATGCCGGCGGCGGTCGGGCAGATGCGTTCGATCGCGGACTGCAGCGCGTGTATGCACAGCGGATCGAAATCCGGATTGAGGTTGTTGAAGCCGGCCGGGAACAGGTTGGTATCGACCGGCGCCAGCTTGAACCCGGCATTGCGCAGGTCGACGGAGGCGTAGAACGGTGCGGGCGTCTCCAGCCACTGACGGCGAAACCAGGTTTCGATATCGGCCTGACGCTCCAGCAGCTTGGCTTCGAGCTTCAATACGGGCCCGACGGGCGCGGTACATAGATTGGGAACGGTGCTGGTCATCGGCGGCATCCGTGGAGGGATGCCAATGTTAGCGCAGGCGCCGATGCGGCGATGTATGTGAAGCGTTCGGGGAGTGTGCTACAAAGTGCCGCAAGACGCTTGCAGGCGTGGAGTACTTGAAATCACAAAGGGGACGGTGATTAGGCGCATTGGAACGCGCGCTCACCGGCTCGACAACGGCCGCCGGCCTCGAACGCGCGGTCGGCCGGTCAATCGGGGAATCCGGGAGTTTGATGCGTGTCCGCCAAAGTCATGGTGATTGATGACAGTCAGACCATTCGGCGCACGGCCGAAACCTTGCTGTCCAGGGAGGGATATACCGTTGTCACAGCTCAGGACGGGTTCGAGGCGCTGGCGATGATCGCCGACCATCGGCCGGACATCGTGTTCATCGACATCATGATGCCGCGTCTGGATGGTTATCAGGCCTGTGCCCTGATCAAAGGCAATCCGAAGTTCCGGTCCACGCCGGTGATCATGCTGTCGTCCAAGGATGGCCTGTTCGACCGTGCGCGCGGCCGCATCGTCGGCTCCGACGAATATCTCACCAAGCCGTTCACGCGCGACGACCTGCTCGGGGCTGTTCGTGCGCACGTGCGCGCCAGCGGATAAAGCCGGACGTGTCGGGGGACCTCAGGGAACTGCGTGGCGATCCGTTCGGCCTGTTGGCCGAACTGGACCGGCGTTTGCGCGCCGTACGCCAGGAGGGCGCCTCGGGCGAGGCCGAATGGGAGGGGCTCGGTGTACGTGTCGGCTCCCTGTGGTGCGTCCTGCCGCGTGCCGATGTCCGCGAGGTGATCACACCGCCGCCGCTGACGCGGGTGCCGGGTGCACGGCCCTGGCTGATCGGGCTGGCCAACGTGCGCGGCAACCTGTTGCCGGTGTTCGACCTTGCGGTGCTCGCTGGCCTGCCGGCAGAGGAAGACACGCGCAGCGCGCGGGTGCTGGTGCTCAACTCCGATCAACTGCCGGCGGGATTCCTGGTCGGCGAAGTTGTCGGACACCGCCAGTTCGCGGTCGAAGACCAGGCGCCGCACCGCCTGCAGATTTTGAGCGGATCCGACTTCTCCAACTGGCTGCTCGGTGCCTTCGAGCGTGATGCTCAGGTTTGGCAGGTGCTGAGCCTGCATCGCCTGGTGGCGTCCGAGCAGTTCGTGAGAACGGCGGAATAAGCATGATCGCAACCCGTCCAAGCTTGGCATCCGGCCTGCATTGGGTACGCCCGGAGATCGAGGCCTGTCTTCAGCGGGTACGAACCCAGCTCGAAAACGCGATGGAGAGCGCCGATGAGCGCGCCGGCCTATTGGCGGCCGTCGCCGAGTTGCGCCAAGTGCTGGGCACCACCTCGCTGATCCAGTGCGCGGGCGCCTCGATTCTCGCCGAGGAGATGCTGGCAACCACCCAGCGCTTGAGTGAAGATGCGATTTCCGATCGCGAAACGGCTTGTGGCGCCGTGCTCGGCGCAACCCTGCAGCTTGCGGACTATCTGGATGCCTTGTCCGGTGGTGCCGAGGATTGCGTGCTGGTCCTGCAGGCGCTGATCAACGAATTGCGGCTGACGCGTGGCGTCGCCGTGCTGACCGAAGCCGAGCTGTTCGCGGCACAGATGAGGCTAATCGGTGTGGAGCTGCCCTTGCCGGGTGGCCGCGATGCGCAAACCACGGGTATGACCGCTGCCAAGCTGCTGCCGGCCGCGCAGCAGTCGATGCTGCAGTGGCTCAAGGACGACGATATCCGCACCGCCGTGGCGCGTCTCGGCAAGGTCGCCGAGCACCTGAGGCAGGGCGCCACCGTGCCGGCGGCCGCGCAACTGTGGCGCATCGTCGCCGGCGTGGCCGAAGCGGTACTCGGTCAGGGTCTCGAAGATTCGCTGGAGGTGAAGCGTCTCTGTGGCCGGGCCGTGCAGCAGATCAAGCGCACCGTCGAAATCGGCGAGGACGCGGCCGCCGCGCAGTTCGACGAACTGGCCTATCAACTGTTGTTTCATGTCGGCCGTTCGCGCGCGCGCGGGCCGCGCGTGACCTTCCTGCGTCGCGCCTTCGCACTGGACCAGCGGCTGCCGTCGAGTTCCGCGCTGGAGGCGATGGCGCGCAAGCTGCGCGGGCCCAACACACGCTTGCTGCAGAAACTGTCCGACGAAATTCGCGCCGACCTGGCCAAGGTCAAGGACACCATCGACCTGGTGGTGCGCGCTGGCGAGCGTGCCAGCGTCGATCTGTCGCAGACCGCAGCGCAGTTGCACGGCATTGCCAACACCCTGGGCATGCTTGGTCTGGTGACGCTGCAGCGCGTTGCGCAGAACCAGTCCGACGCGGTGGCGCGTCTGCGGTCGGCCGATGGTGCGGGCGCCGGTTTGTGGATGGATGTCGCTACGGCGCTGTTGCGTATCGAAAATTCCTTGGACGCCGCCTTGTTCCGTCAACTGCGGCGCAGCGATCCGGAGCTCGCATCGGCGTCGCAGTACGACGAAGGCACGCCACCATCCGCGGATTTCGACGAAGGTTTCGGTGCGCTGCTGCGGGAATCGCTGGTCAATCTTTCGAAGTTCAAGAGTGCTGCCGACCTCGCGCTGCGGCAGGGCTCGCGTGATGGTCTGTCCTCGGCGCAGACCCTGCTCGGGGAGATTCGGGCCGGATTGAGAATTCTCGACGATGAGCGTGCCGCCGGCCTGATCGGCGAACTGTTGCGCTATGTCGAGCAGGATGGATTCCCTGCCGGGATACTGGTGCAGGCCCAGGCCGAACGCTTTGCCGACGCGGTGGCGTGCACGGAGTTCTACCTGGAGGCTTTGCAGTCGCGCTCGCCGGACAGCGCGCGTCTGCTGGACGATCTGGCTGCCTACATCGAGCGCCTCGAATTCGCCGATGGCGCCGCCGACACCGACCAGGCGGAGCTTGAGCCATCGCCGTTGGTTTCGCCGCAGGTGCTCGATGAGGTCGACCCCGAGATTCGCGAGGTCTTCGTCGAAGAAGCGGGTGAAGTGCTCGAAACCCTGCGCAGTCAGCTTGCGCCGTGGCAGCGCGAACCGGGTGACGTGGCCCACTTGCTGGAAGTGCGGCGAGCCTTTCACACACTCAAGGGCAGTGGCCGCATGGTCGGCGCCGATCTCATCGGCGACTACGGATGGGCCTGCGAGAATCTGCTGAATCGATGTCGTGACGGCGAAATGAAGGTCGACAGTGAAGTGCTGGACCTGATCGCTCGCGCTGTCGCGCTGTTGCCCGAGCTGATCCACAGTTTCCGTGAACAGCGCGAGCCGCCTGATACGGCAGCGGAGCTGATTGCCGCTGCGCATGAGCTGACCGAGCGAGCGGTCAGTGACGCTGCTGCGATGCGCTCGGTGTTTCACGACGACGCGCGCGGGCACCTGCAGCGCGTGCAGAACTGGGTGGATCAGCAGGATGCCGATGCCGGCGCCCACACGGTGGATCCCGAAGTCGTCCGGGCGCTGCATACCTTGCGCGGCAGCGCGGCGGTGGTGGGTTACGGCGCGATCAGCCAACTCGCCGGCTCACTCGAACGAGGCCTTGATTTCGCTGGTCTTGGTGCCAGCGAACAGCCGGTGGAGCGTCTCAAGCTGATCGCCGATGCGGTGCTTCAGCTCGGACAATGGCTGGATCAGCAGCCCCCCGCGCCGGCCGAAGCCGCGTTGCCATGGCAGTCTCGCATCATCGACATACTCGGCATGCCGAGCGAAGTCGCTGACGGTGAGCCTGACGATCAGCAGTTGGCCGAGCTGTTCACGCACGAAGTGTTCGATTGCGTGCAGCAGATCGAGGCATGCATCGAAGCCTGGCGCCAGCAACCCGATGCCGCACACCACGCGGCTCAGGCAGCCGCCCTGTTTCGCACCGTGCGCGACGCCGCGCAGGCGGCGCACAGCTCTGCGCTGGAATCGGCGGCGACGGCATTCGAGGCCCGACTCGGACACGCTGAGTTTCGCGAGGACCGCAAATCGCGACCCGATGCGCCGTTCTTCAGCGCCGTCAGCGAAGCGATCGAAGGGATCTATCAGCTGCTCGATGCAATTCGCGACGGTCGAGCGCCGGATCGTGACGACGCCCTGATCGGGCGGATCCAGGCACTGGGCGGCAGCGCGATCGGGATCGAAGAAGCCACGCCCGTCGCCGATGAGACCGGGGCCGATGCCCTGATCGAAGAGGTGCCGGTCGGTGATCGCGATCCGGCGCTGACGGACATCTTTCTGTCAGAAGCCGAGGAGTTGCTGGCGGTTGTCGAAGGCGGATTCGACGAATGGCAGGCCACGCCGCTCCGAGACGCGCCGGATGCCGAGGTGATGCGTGCCCTGCACACGCTCAAGGGCAGCGCGCGAATGGCGGGCTTCGAATCGCTGGGCGAAGTCGGACACCGACTCGAAAGCCTCGTCGAGGCCGCTGCGCAGTCCCGGGTGGCGCGCGATGCCAGCTATTTCGGGCGGCTCGCCAATGTCGTGGACGGCTTGCACCGAGCGGTCGACCAGATTCGCCGCGGCTACGAGCCCGAAGTCGAGCCCTTGTTTGTGGAACTGGAAATCCAGCAAGCGGAGCCGGCCTCCGCCGCCGACTGGACGGTTCCGGAGAGCGACGCCGGGTTTGTCGAGGCCGCATCTCGGGAATACGAGGTTCGAGACGAGCTGATCGTCGAGATTCCCCCGTTTGCCGAACACCGTGACGACGCGGCTGACATCGGGCTGCCCGCTGCGCCGGCGGCGCAACCCATTGTCCCGCTGCCGCCGCGCCCGGCGCCCAGCGCCGAGGATGACGACGCGGAGCTGCTGGCCATCTTCAGCGCCGAGGCGGCCGAGCTGCTTGAACAAATGGAGGCGGCACTCGCCACCTGGCGCACGCAGCCGACCGATGCCGCGCCGCTACAGGACCTGCAGCGGATTTTGCACACGCTCAAGGGCGGCGCGCGCATGGCGGGCCGCTATGCGATGGGCGCGGCCGTGCACGAAATGGAGTCGCTGGTCGACGACATGGCCAGCACCTATCTGCCGACCGACGATCTGGCCTTCGATCAGTTGCATACGCGTTTCGAGCAGTTGCAGCACATGCACGACCGCCTGGTGCGCGGCGACGAGTCGTTCGAGGACGAAGAGGATCAACCGATCGAGGCGCCGTACGATTGGCCCCTTCCACCGGCGCCAGAAGCACCCGAAGCGGAGCCGGCCGCCGCCGAATTGCCGGAAGCGGTACCACCGATCGAGTGGAATGACGTGCCGTTGGAGTCGCCGACCGAGACCGGTTCGGAACCCGTCTTGGCCGCTGGCCTGCCGGACGAGCGGCCGCCGCCGATGCGGGTCTGGGACCCGCAGCTGTTCTGGCGGCCAGAGGACGACAGCGGGCTCTGGCAGCAGCAGCGTCGGGAACTGGCACGCGTGCCCGTGGAGCGGCTGGACAGCCTGCTCAACGCCGCCAGCGAAATGTCGATCTATCGCTCGCGCCTTGAGCAGCGCAACGTCGAGACCGGCAGCCAGCTCGCGGAAATGGAATCCACGGTCAATCGCATCCGCGAGCAGCTTCGGCAAATGGAGATCGAAACCGAGGCGCAGATTGCCGCGCGCGGCCTGATACAGACTCCGTCGGAGTCTGGGGACGATCGCTACAGCGCCGAGTTCGATCCGCTGGAACTAGATCGCTATTCGCGCATGCAGGAGCTGTCGCGCGCGCTGTCCGAATCCGTCGGCGACCTCGGTTCGCTGCATGATTCGCTGTATCAGGTCACGCAGGATGCCGGCAGTCTGCTGCAGCAGCAGGGCCGCATCAATACCGAGGTTCAGCAGGGCCTGATGGGTACCTTGATGGTGCCGTTCTCGCGTCAGGTGGCGCGCCTGCAGCGCGTGGTCCGGCAAACTGCTGTGGAAGCGGGCCGGCTTGCCGAGGTCAGCTTCCTCGGCGTCGAGGCGGAACTCGATCGCAATGTGCTGGAACGCATGACCGCGCCGCTGGAGCACTTGTTGCGCAACGCCGTCGTCCACGGCATCGAGCCGGCGACGGTGCGAACCGGTCTTGGGAAGCGCGAAGTCGGCGAGATCGTGATCAGCCTGCAGCGCGACGGCACGCAGCTGGTGATCGAGATTCGTGACGACGGACAGGGTCTGGACATCGATGCGATTCGTGATCAGGCCATCGCCCGCGGACTGATGCCGCCGAACCTGGAGTTGAGCGAGCTTCAGGTGGCCCAGTTCATTTTCGAACCCGGATTTTCGACTGCGCGTGAGCTGACGCAGAACGCTGGCCGTGGCGTCGGCATGGATGTCGTGGCCTCGGAGGTGAAGCAGCTCGGCGGTACGCTCGATCTCGAAACTGAACGCGGCGGCGGCACCTGCTTCGCGATCCGGTTGCCGCTGACACTGGCGGTTTCGCAGGCGCTGCTGGTCACGGTGGGCACCGAGCTGTACGCGATTCCGCTGTCGAGCATAGAAGGCATCGCCCGCGTTCCGCGCGCCCAGCTCGACCAGTATTTCGGTGACAGCGACGCCACGCTGTCCTATGGCGGTGCGGATTATCCGCTGCGCTACCTCGGCGACTATCTCGGCATCAGCCGCCTCGAATCGGATGAAAGCCGCACCGTACCCACGATTCTGGTGCGGGTCCCGGAGGGCATCGGCGGCGGCGAGCGGCGTATGGGCCTGGTGGTGGACTCGATGCAGGGCAACCGCGAAGTGGTGTCGAAGGCAGTCGGCCCGCAGGTCAGCTCGATTGTCGGCGTGACCGGCGCCACGATCCTCGCCGATGGCGCGGTGGTGCTGATTCTGGACGCACCGGCGCTGGTGCTGGATCGCACGCGCCGCGCGCTGCTGGCGGAGGCACAGAGCGCCGCTGCGCCGCGTGCTGACGATCGCGCGATGATCATGGTGGTGGACGATTCCATCACCATGCGCCGCGTTGCCGAACGTCTGCTGACGCGTCACGGCTACCGCGTGCTGACGGCGCGTGACGGACTCGATGCGATCGCCCAGCTCGCTACCGAATCGCCGACCGCGATTCTGCTGGACATCGAAATGCCGCGTGCCGATGGATTCGAGGTGGCCGCCTACGTGCGCAACAGCGAACGGATCAGCGATGTGCCGATCATCATGATCACCTCGCGCTCCGGCGATAAGCATCGTCAGCGTGCGCGCGAGCTGGGTGTGAATCGCTATCTGATCAAGCCCTATCAGGAAGACCAGCTGTTGTCCGAGATTCGCGGGATATTGGTGTCGTGAGCGAGCCCGCCGAAATTCACGCGGTGCTGATCGCGCTGGCGCGCGACAGCCTGTTGCTGCCGAACGTGGCGGTGGTGGAGACCGTTCCACTGGAAGACCTGCAGGCTGCGGTCGACGCCCCGGCCTGGCTTGCCGGGCATGTGCAGCGCGAGGCTCAGCGTCTACCGGTGTTGCGGCTGGAGCGGCTCAATGGCGACATGGGCGAGCCCGACCTGCGGCGCGCGCGCGTGATCGTGGTCAAGCTGCCGGATCCGGTTGACGGGCTGACTGCAATCGGCGTGCTGGCCCAGGCCTATCCGCATCTGGTGACGCTCAATCGGGCCGCGATGCGGGCCGAGGCGCTGCGTGATTCAGACCGTTCCGATCTGGTGCTGGCACGGGTTCGTCTGGGCAACCAAGTATGCTGGATCCCGGACTTCGGCATCGTGATGGCCGAAATCCGGACATTGTCCCGAGCGGCGTAGCTCGATCGGTTCGCAGTGCCAGGTCGCGGTGTCGCCCGAATCGGACGCCGGGCTCCAACATCACTCAATTCACGTCACAAGGAGGTGCGAGATGGTCGAATCCGATGACGCCCTGATTCGCACGCTTTATTCGCTCGCAACACTGCACGAAAGCACCGAAGTCCGTGAGCTGCTGCTACGGGCGTTCAGGACACACCATGGCGCCCCAGTCGCCGCCTGGCTGACGCAGGGGCAGACCGGTGTGTCAGGCGAATTCACGGTGGAGCCCGACGAAGGTTCATTGACACCGCTGCATCTGATCGGCGGCGCCAGCGAAGCGGCCAGCCTGCCGCGCGTATCCGGCCTGATGCACCCCCTGATCGTGACCTATCGTCATCCTGTCGGACATCTGACCAGCATCATCGCGCTCTGGTTCGCCGGCCCCTCGTCGCCAGACGACATCGGCCGGGTCGAACGCGGCGTGAGCCACTTGGTCGCTGCCGATTCGCTGGGCCAGCAACTCTATGTGCAGCGCGACGAATGGCTGATGTCGCTGGGCCGCACCAATCGCGGCTCCACCGCGCTGATCGACGCCAGCGGCGTCGTGCATACGGCGAGCCCGCAATTTCGTTCGCTGGTGGCCGAGGTCTACGGCGACCCGGATTTCGATCGCCTGCCGATTCCCCTGCCCGGCGACATCGAGCGCAACACCCGCTTCGGTGACCGTGAGCTGCGCTTTCGGCTTGAGCCGCATGGCCAGTTGTTCACGCTGTACGTACGCCGCGCGCTGCCGCTGGACGATCTGTCCCCGCGCGAGCAGGAGATCGCCCGCGCTCTGGGCGAGGGCAAGACCTTCAAATCGGTTGCACGCGACAAGGGTATTGCCGTCAGTACGGTGGCCAATCATGCCTCGCGGATTTATCGCAAGCTCGGCATCTACCGGCGCGAGGATCTGGTCGAGATCGTGCGCGCGCCTCGGGGCGCCACGCCCTCATCCCAGTAGCGCCGCAACCCCGGAGTCCGTTCGAGTCGTTACGGTCGACAGCGCATCGCCACGCTGGCGTCGATGCTAATCTCCTGCGCGGAAATCGACGATGGAGAGAGCACCGAGGATGGACACGCAGCCGACGCCGACAGTCGCGCCAGTCGAAATACTGGACCATGGAATTCTGTGCATCGACACCCTCCAGGAGCGGCGCCGGCTGGCCTGCTGCTATCTGATCGAGCGCGACGGCGAGTACGCCTTCGTCGAAGCGGGTACCTCGCATGGTGTGCCGCGCCTGCTTGCGCTGCTGGAGGCGCGCGGCATCGCCCCGGAGCGGGTGCGCTACGTATTGCCCACCCATGTGCACCTGGACCACGCCGGCGGTGCCGGCGTGCTGATGCGCGCCCTGCCCGAAGCGAAGATGGTGGTGCACCCGCGGGGTGCGCGGCACATGATCGATCCTTCGAAACTGATCGCCGGCGCCGAAGCCGTCTACGGCGCCGAAGCGCTGATGCGCATGTACGGAGAGATCGCGCCGGTCGACGAAACGCGCGTGATCCAGGCGCAGGATGGCCTGCGCTTGAGCCTTGGGGGTGGCGAGCTCGAATTCATTGACACGCCGGGGCACGCCCGGCACCACTACAGCATTTGGGACACCGTCAGCGAGGGCTTCTTCACCGGCGATACCTTCGGCCTGTCGTATCGAGACTTCGACGGACCCAGCGGGCCGTTTCTGATGCCGACCACCACGCCGGTGCAGTTCGATGCACAGGCCTGGCTACAGACCATCGACCGCTATTTGAGTTACCGACCGAAGCGCATGTATCTCACGCACTACAGCGCGATTGAAGACGTGGCGACGCGCGCGGCAGAACTGCGCGCCGGCATCGGACGCTACGTGCAGATCGCGCGGTCGCTGGCCGACGCACCGGAGCGGCATTCCAGATTGCGCGAAGCGCTGCTCGACGATGCCTTGTCCGCGCTGCATCGTCTCGACGCCCCGGTCAGCGACGCGCGGGCGCGCGAGCTGCTCGAGTTCGATATCGAACTCAATGCACAGGGGCTGGGCGTCTGGCTCGATCAGGCTGCATGAGACTGGCCGTATTGAGCCTGCTCACGCTGTCGCTGAGCGCCTGTAGTAGCCTCGGCTACTACGCCCAACTGCTGGACGGGCAGATGGCGGTGTTGCGCGCGCGCGCGCCGATCGATGCGCTGATTTCCGATGCCGACACCAATCCGGCCCTGCGCGTGCGCCTGGAGACCGTGAAGGCCGCGGTTTCCTTCGCCGAGGAGGCACTGGCCTTGCCGAATCACGGCAGCTATCAGCAGTACGCCGATCTCGGGCGGCCTTATGTACTGTGGAACGTCTTCGCCACACCGGAGTTCGATCTGGCGCCGATCGAATGGTGCTATCCGCTGGCCGGATGCTTCTCCTATCGCGGGCACTACGACCTGGAGGGCGCCCGGGCAGAAGCGCAGCGCCAGCGTGAACTCGGGCATGACGTCTACATCGGCGGAGTGCCGGCCTATTCGACCTTGGGCTGGTTCAACGACCCGGTGCTCAACACGATGTTGCGCTGGAACGATCAGGAGCTGGTCGGCACCCTGTTTCACGAACTCGCGCACCAGCGTGTCTTCGTCAAGAGCGACACCGCGTTCAACGAATCCTTCGCCAGCTTCGTTCAGGAAGAGGGTTTGCGGCGCTGGCTGAAAGCACGCGGAGAGACGCCGCTCGATGTGACCGAGCCGCGTCGTCGCAATCAGGACTTCGTGGCGCTGGTACAGGCGACACGCGAACGTTTGCAGGCGCTCTACCAGTCCAGCCAGACGCCGACCGCAATGCGCGCCGCCAAGCGACAGGTATTCGAGCAGATGCGCGAGTCCTATCAAGCGCTGCGGGACGGGCCGTGGCGCGGCTATGCCGGCTACGATCAATGGTTCGAGCAGGATCTCGACAACGCCGCCTTGCTGCCGGTCGGGCTCTACAACACCTGGACGCCGGCGTTCGGACAGCTCTTCGCGCAGGCGCGGGGCAAGTGGCCACAGTTCTATGACGCCGTGGAACGGCTCGGCGAAAGGAGCGCGGATGAGCGCAAGCGCATGCTCGATGCCTTGCTCGAACAGGCGCAGGGCGATTGAGATGCGCTCTGCTCTAACGCGTGTAGCGCTACTGCCACTGATCCTGCTGTGTTGTGCGTGGACCGCGAATCGTGCCGGGGACAGTCGCAGCGATGCGATGCGCTTCATCCTTGAAAAGCTCAACGTCCGTGCGGGCGAGTCCTGGGATCGCAGCGGCCGTTTCTTTCTGTGGCACTTCGCGTTCTCGCCGGACGGTTGCGCGCTAACCGTCGAGCGCAGCGCGACCAATGAAGAAGCCGTCTATACCCAGACCGTGCCGCTGGCCGACGTCAACGTGCAGTGGGACGGTCGTTCCTCACTGCGCTTCAGCTGCCTGCGTGGCGATGCCTGCATTCGCTACGAGGATCTGCGAGACCGCAAGCTGCGTCGCGGAGATCGCACTCAGGGCGAGTTGTTGGTGATGCAGCCGGACGACCTTCCGAAACTGTTCGACGCCTTCGGCGAACTGCATCGCCTGTGTGACGACCCCTATCAGCGATAAACACCTCGCTTGCACGCCTGCCGTTCAGCATCACCCCCATAAACTCCCCAGTGCCGGCTGGAGTCGCAGTCGTGGAATGTTCATCAGTACGTCTCAGCGATTCACGCGCGGGCCCGGCGCCACGCATAGTGGCAGCGGCGCAGTACAGGTTTCGGCGACTTCCCATGGCACTCCTCGGGGCGACCGGCCGGTCTTGGATGGTGCGGGTATGGAGAAAGGATGCGGTCCTGCTAGTGATCGCCGGCACTCATTTTTGTGGCAAGGGGTTTGGGCATGGCGTTGACATACATTGATCCGTTGACCGGGCGTTCCCGTGTCAAGCGGCGCTATCTTTGGGCGACCTATGGTGTGGTTGCAGGAATGCTGGCCGGCTTTTCGATCCACGCCCTGTTCAGCTGAAGCCTGTCCATTCGGCTGAACAATTCGGGACTTTGCGGCGCGCTGTCGGTATCCTGCGCGGGATTTTGATCCCGCCCGAATTCGATGCAACTGCACAATACGCTGACCGGCCGCAAGCAAGAGTTCGTCCCGCAGGATTCGTCGCGGGTCACGATGTATGTCTGTGGCCCCACGGTCTATTCCTATGCGCACATCGGCAACATGCGACCGCCGGTCGTGTTCGATGTGCTGGCGCGCCTGTTGCGGCATCGGTACGAGCGCGTGGTCTACGTCCGCAACATCACCGACATCGACGACAAGATCAATGCCGCCGCCGAGCGTGAAGGTGTCTCGATCGCTGTGATCAGCGACCGCTATGCCGCCGCTTACCACGAGGATCTTGAGGCCCTGGGCGTGGCGCCGACCGACCACGAGCCGCGAGTCACCGAGCATCTGCCGCAGATCATTGCGATGATCCAGCGCCTGATCGATAGCGGACATGCCTACGCAGCCGAAGGACATGTTCTGTTCAACGTCGGTGCCTATGACGATTATGGAATGCTGTCCAAGCGCGATCGGCGCGAGATGCTGGCGGGGGCGCGTGTGGAAGTGGCGCCGTACAAGAAAGACGCTGGCGATTTCGTGCTGTGGAAGCCCTCCGGCGACGAGCAGCCCGGCTGGGACTCGCCCTGGGGCCGTGGCCGACCCGGCTGGCACATCGAATGCTCGGCGATGGCGGAAACCCTGCTCGGAGACACCATCGATATTCATGGCGGCGGACACGATCTGGTGTTCCCGCATCACGAAAACGAGATAGCACAGTCACGCTGCGCGCACGGCGGTGCGCCGTTCGCGAACTACTGGGTGCACAACGGATTCGTCACCGTCAATCGCGAGAAGATGGCCAAGTCGGTCGGCAATGTACTGCGCGCACGTGAGTTGCTGGAGCAGGCGCCGGGCGAGGCGATCCGTCTGGCGCTGCTGGGCGGCCACTATCGTCAGCCACTGGACTGGACAGATGAAACTCTGGTGCAGGCAAAGCGCCAGCTCGATCGTCTTTACGGCGCCCTGCGTGAGGTTGCAGATATCGAGCCGGCGGCCTGGGTGGAGGCGCCCGACGGATTCTTTGCCGCACTCGACGACGATCTGAACACCCCGGCCGCATTGGCGGAAATGTTCGAACTGGTGCGCGCGCTGAACAAGGCAGAGTCGAACGAAGACAAGGCCAGGATCAAGGGGCAGCTGCTGGCCGCCGCGAAGCTGATGGGCCTGCTGAGTCAGACGCCGCAGGACTGGTTCGGAGCCGGTAACGATGATCCGGAATCGGCGGAGATCGAAGCCCTGCTGGAGCAGCGTGCCGCCGCACGCAAGGCCCGGGACTTCACCAGCGCCGACCGTATCCGTGACGAACTCACCGCGCGCGGTATCGTTATTGAGGACTCGGCGCAGGGGATACGCTGGCGGCGCGCCTGAGTGGTTTTCCGAGCGTCGTAAACGCGGATTTTCGCGCCAAGGCGCAAAGACGCCAAGAAAGGCCATGCAGCAGGCGATTCATTCTGTCGGATGCTGCTTGCGGCGTGGCCGTTAGACGCTCAGCGCCGCATGTCTCGGGCAGCTCAGCAAATGGTCGTTGACCATGCCGGTGGCCTGCATGAAGGAATAGACGATCGTGCTGCCGACGAAGCGAAACCCCGCCTTTTTCAGGTCCCTGCTGATGCGGTCGGACAATTCCGTCGTTGCCGGAACGTCCCCCATCGTGCGGAATCGGTTCACGATCGGCTTTCCGTCCACGTAACGCCACAGAAACTCGTCAAGACTGGTGCCTGAATCGCGCAGCCGCAGACAGGCGCGCGCATTGCTGATCGCGGCGTCGATCTTGAGTCGGTTACGCACGATGCCGGCATCCGCCAGCAGGCGAGCGCGGTCCTTGTCATCGTAGGCGGCGATGCGTTCGGCATCGAACTGATCGAAGGCGCGTCGGTAGTTGTCGCGCTTCTTCAGGATCGTGATCCAAGATAGCCCGGCCTGCGCGCCTTCCAGAATCAGAAATTCGAACTGTCCTCGGTCTTCGCGCAAGGGCACGCCCCATTCGCTGTCGTGATACTGCTGATACAGCTCCGAGCCGTGGCTCCAGGGGCAACGTGGGTTCTCGTTCATGGCCGCTCCGTGCTGCATCGGCGCCCGGCGGGATTGCCGAATTGCGCGGGTGGCTATGGTAGCCTCGAACCTGCGGTCCAGCCGCCGTCCATTCGTTAACCTGAGGAGGCAAACCCATGCGCTTCGTATCCCCTGTGTTGCTTGCCGGACTGGTCGTCGTCGCCTGTTCCGCGTCGGCGGCTTCCGATGACGATCTCGTTGAATATCGCGAAGACGGCATGCATGTGCTCGGTGGGCACATGGGCTCCATCGGCGCGATCGTCAAGGGCAAAGTGCCCTTTACCGATGACCTCGCAACGCACGCCCGAGGCCTCGCCGCACAGTCCAAGCTCGTCAAGGGCGCATTCAAGGACAAGGCGATGAACGGCGACTCCGAGGCCAAGTCCGATATCTGGGAGAATTGGGACGACTTTGCCGCCAAGGCCGACGATCTGGAATCTGCCGCAGCCGAGTTCGCGGACGCGGCCGGTTCCGGCGACATGTCGGCGATCCGAGCCAAGGTCGGCGCCGTCGGCAAGGCCTGCAAGGGCTGCCACGATGACTACAAGGAAGACTAGTGTCGCGCCACAGACGTTCTACGGCATTCGAGCGCGACTGCATCACCGCTGAGGCACTCGGCCTGACTCGCCATAGTGCCCGCTATGCCACACTCGACGGCGCACCTCAGCGGGGCGCCGCCACGCTCCCGGTGCGTTGCCGAGCTTCTGTGCCACGACGCTAGCGTTCTGAGGGCACCGATGTCTCGGTCGTCTAGTGTCCGCATCTGGGATCTGCCAGTGCGTCTTTGCCACTGGCTGCTGGTGATCCTGGTTGCGGGTCTTTATCTCACCGGCGAGGTCGGTGGCTTCGATCTTGAACTGCCCTGGCCGGGTGGCAATACGATCTATCTCGGCAACATGGACGTTCACGCGCTGCTGGGCCAGGCGGTATTGGGGGTTCTGGTGTTTCGGGTGCTTTGGGGATTCTTCGGTTCGACCACCGCGCGATTCTCCGATTTCGTGCGCGGACCGGCGTCCGTCATCCGCTATCTGCGCGAGCTCCTGTCTGGCCGAATTCCTGAGGCGCGCGGGCACAATCCGGCGGGCGCCGTGATGGTTCTGTTGCTGTTGCTGCTGTTGGCGACGCAGACCGGGACCGGCCTGTTCGCCAGCGACGACTTCTTTTTCGAGGGGCCGCTAGCCCACCGCGTCGATAGCGATACGTCGCAGACACTCACGCGTCTGCACAAGCTGAATTTCAATGGTTTGCTTTTCGCAATCGGCTTGCACGTGCTTGCGTCCGTCTACTATCTGATTCGCGGCAAGAACCTCATCGGGGCGATGGTTCATGGTCGAAAATCCGAAGACCAGCTCGCGGGTGCGGAGGCTCGTCCGCAGTTTGCGGGCGCTTGGAAGGCTTGGCTCGTTGCGGTACTGGCCGTCGCCGCGGTCTGGGGCTTGCAGGAACTCTGAATTTTTAACGCGGGTGCTTTTTTGTCACCTCCAAGTCCATGAAAACCATGGATTCATGGCATGTTCAGTCGCTTCTAGGCTGAATTGATGGCACTTGACCGATTCATGACGGCCTTATGGGGCCGGATCGAAGCAGGTCGACGAGCCGTGCTTTCGCAGCTGCTGCCTCGGTGCAGCGGAATCGTGGAAGAACGCGGACAGGGAGTTGTCCGGCGCCGCCTGGCGGCGAAACATGAAAAAGGGGGGCACCGTGCCCAAGATGCTGATCGTCGGCGTAGATGCCGGCAGTGTGGACCTGTTCGAACGCTGGATGTCGACAGGCGATATGCCCAACCTCGCCGCGATGAAGCAGAGCGGTTGCTGGGCTCGGGTCGTCAATCCCTACGCTTTGGAGGCCGGTGCCGTCTGGCCGGTATTCCATGCCGGGCTCCGACCCGGAAATTTCAGACAGTACGACGGGCGTCGCTATTTCGACCCCGGCGACTACGAGACCCGCTGGTACGATGCGGAGCAGACGCCTCCGCCGTTCTGGCGTCAGCTCTCCGACCAGGGGCTGGACTGCCTTCTCCTGGACCCTCCGTACATGCACGCGGATCCGGCGATTCGCGGGCGCATGGTCGTTGACTGGGGCGGCCATGTGCCTGCGAACGGGCAGCAGTTCCACCTTCGAACGGTGCCCGAGTCGCTACGCGACGAGGTACTGGCGCAGGTCGGGCCGGATCCTGTCGGCGGGGTGATGTGCGATGACCTGTCACCCGAGTCCATCGAGGACTATCGTGAATTCCTGGGACGCTATCTGACGCGCATTGAAAAGCGCGGCGCGCTGGCCAGTCGTCTGCTGAGCGAGGGCGACTGGCAGTTCGCCCTGATCGCGTCGATGGACCTGCATTGCACCGGCCATCATCTGTGGCACGTCAACGATCGCTCCCATCCCGACTATCGGCCTGAGCTGGAGGCGGCGCTCGGTGAACCGCTGCGCGATTGCTATCGAGCCTTCGACCGCAGCCTCGGGCGAATGCTGGAAGCGGTGGACGACGACACTACCGTGTTGGTGTTCGGCAGCCATGGCATGGGTCCGCAATACACCGGAACAGGCCTGCTCGACCGAATTCTGCTGGCGCTGGATCGAGGCCGTCCAGCGATGCGTGCGCGTTCCCTGAAGACCAAGCTGCGTACCTTCTGGCGACGTATGCCGGTGGAATGGCGGGCGCGGCTGCGCCACGTGCGCAAGCCCTTCTCCGGCAAGCTGCACGCGCCGCGTTTTCTGGGAGATCACGCCAATCGTCGCTTCTTTGAAGTCTATGCGAACAATGCCAGCGGCGGCATCCGCATCAATCTGAAAGGCCGAGAGTGCCACGGGCAGGTCGAACCGCAGGACTACGATGCGTTGGTAAAGCAGATCTGCGAGCAGTTGCGCGAGGTCGTCAACGTGGACACCGGCGAGCCACTGGTCGACGACGTGATCGTGACGCGCGAGCACTACCATGGCGATCACGTCCATGCGCTGCCGGATGTCCTGGTGCGCTGGAATCGGCGGGCGCCGATCCGCCTGGTTCGCTCCGAGCGGATCGGAACCATCGCACAGGAAGCCGTCGATAACCGCACCGGAGACCATACGCCGGACGGAATTTTCTATGCCTGCGGACCTGGCGTGTCTGCGACGGGGCCGCAGCCGGACGTGCGTGCCGAGGACTTCGCGCCGACCGTCGCCCGGTTCCTGGGGTTCGATGAGGTGGTGACGGACGGTGTCCCGATTGCGGTCTTCGAGCCGCAGACCGCGCAACCGGAGCGGCAATGGCCGCGCTATGTGGGCGACGGTCAGGCCGAACCGGTCGCGATGTCGGCCTAGTTCGGCCGTTGTTGCGTCAGCCAGGGCAGTTGATCCAGATCGACGTTGCCGCCGCTGAGAATCACACCGACGCGGCGGCCGGCGAAGTGCTCGCGGTGCCGCAGAATCGCCGCCAGTGCGACCGCGGACGAAGGCTCGATCACTAGCTTCAGGCGTGACCAGGCGAGCTTCATTGCCGCGATGATCTCGTGTTCGTCCACGCACAGCACGGCTGCGAGCCCGCCGCGCAGGATCTCGAAGTTGCGTGCGCCGACCGTGGTACGCAGCCCGTCGGCGATCGTGGCGGGCACCTGCTCGGTGACGCGCACACCACTGCTGAGCGAACGCCAAGTGTCGTCGGCGCCCCTGGGCTCGGCCGCGTAGACCAGCGGTGTCGGTGAGCCGATGCCGGCGGCAAGTACGGTTCCGGCCGCCAAGCCGCCGCCGCCGACGGGCGCGACCAGGCATTCGAGCCCTGGAACGTCCTGCATCAATTCAAGTGCCGCCGTGCCTTGGCCGGCGATGACCCGCGCATCATCGAACGGTGGAATTGGCACCGCGCCGGTCTGCGCCAGTACCAGCGCCAGGCCCGCTTCGCGTGCCTGCTGGTTGGCCGCGCAGCGATGAATCATGGCGCCGTTCGCGGCGATGTTGTCGAGCTTGCTGCGCACCGCACCGTCCGGCACCACCGCATGACAGGCGATGCCACGGGAGCGCGCGGCCAGCGCCAGGGCGGCGCCATGATTGCCCGAAGAATGGGTCGCCACGCCGGCGGATGCCTCGGCCTCGCTCAGGGACCACACCGCATTCATCGCGCCGCGCAACTTGAACGCGCCACCGTACTGCAGGTTCTCGCACTTGAAGTGCAGGCGCGCGCCGCTCAGTTCGTCGAGATGGGCATCGTCGAGCACCGGTGTGCGTCGCACGCGATTCTCGATGCGCCGCGCCGCGTCGAGCACATCTTGTGCGGCAGGAATGTCCAGTGGGTTCACTGCCTGAAGTGCAGACGTTGTCCGCGAGCGTGCGTTGCGAGCTGATTCAGATGATAAGCGGCCTCGCCGTTGACCCAGGTGGTGACGACGCGATGCGAGAACGCCTGGCCTTCCAGCGGCGACCAGCCACACTTGTAATAGAGCTTGTCGACCTCGACGTGCGTCTGCACGTCAGGATCGACCAAGACCAGGTCGGCGTACTGGCCTTCGGCGATATGACCGCGATCGATCACGCCGTAACGTGCCGCCGGCGCATGGCTCATGCGTTCGACCGCTGTGGGCAGATCGAGCACCCCCTGCTTGACGAGTTCCAGCACGATCAGCACCGCATGCTGAACCAGCGGCAAGCCGGCCGGCGCCGCGAAATACTTGCGCGCCTTCTCGTCGGCAGTATGCGGTGCGTGATCGGTGGCAATGATGTTGAGCCGGCCGTCGACCACCGCCTCACGCAACGCCGCGCGGTCCGCTGCGGTCTTGACGGCCGGATTGCACTTGAGTTGCGCGCCGAGCGCATCGTAGTCCTCATCCGAAAACCACAGATGGTGCACACAGGCCTCGCCGGTGATCTGCTTGCCGGCGACCGGGCCCGGTTCGAAGAATTCCAGTTCGCGCGCCGTGGTCATGTGCAGCACATGCAGCTTGCTGCCGTACTGGCGCGCCAGGCCCACGGCGAGTTCGGTGGACTTGTAGCAGGCCTCGGCCGAGCGGATCAGGGGGTGCGCGGAAAACGGCACGTCTTCGCCATAGCGCTCGCGATACGCCTGCTCCTGCGCCAGGATCATCGGCGTGTCCTCGCAATGGGTGGCGATCAGATAGGGGCACTGCGAGAAGATCGAGGCGAGGATCTTGGGGTTGTCGACCAGCATGTTGCCGGTGGAGGCGCCCATGAACACCTTGACGCCGCAGGCCTCGTCTGGCTGCAGGCGCAGCACTTCCTCGAGATTGTCGTTGGCAGCGCCGAAATAGAACGCATAGTTGGCATGCGCGCGTCCGGCCGCCAGGTCGTACTTGGCGGCGAGCGCTTCGCGCGTGGTCGCGGGCGGCTTGGTGTTCGGCATCTCCATGAAGCTGGTGATACCCCCGGCGACCGCCGCGCTCGACTCGCTGGCGAGGTCGCCCTTGTGGGTCAGTCCCGGTTCGCGGAAATGGACCTGGTCATCGATCATCCCCGGCAGCAGCCATTTGCCGCGCGCGTCCACCACCTTGGCGCCGTCCGGTGCCGACAGGCCGCTGCCGACCTTCTCGATGCGTTCACCGGAAATCAGGACATCGCCATGTTCGGCGCGTCCGTCGCTGACGACGAGGGCATTGCTGATCAGAATCTGGGACATGGGTTCGAGCTCGGTGGGGCGGGCTGGACGGGCAGTTTAGTACGGACTTGGTGAACCATGGCCGCTGTCTCGTGCCGGCACCGGGCCGCCGCTTTCAGAAATCGCCGTATCGGGCCTGCAGCACGGCGATGGCGGCGAGCGCGGCCGTTTCGGTCCGCAGCACGCGCGGGCCCAGGCGCAGCCGGTCGAAGCCGGCCTGTCCGGCGAGCATCACTTCATTGTCCGACAGGCCGCCTTCGGGGCCGATCAGCAGCTCTGCGGAGGTCGGGGGCCCGCTCCGGTCACGCAGCGTTCGCTCGGCGCCGGGATCCAGCACCAGGGCGAGTGCCTGTCGTGGCCGGCTCAGCCAGTCGCGCAGCGGCATGACGCCGTCCAGGCCGGGTATCCGCGCCCGCCCGGACTGTTCGCAGGCCGAAATGATGACCCCGCGCCAGTGATCCAGCTTCTTGTCCCAGCGCTCGGCGTCGAGCTTGACGTTGCAGCGCTCCGTGATCACCGGCGCGATGCGCCCGACACCGAGTTCGACGGCTTTCTGGATCGCCCAGTCCATGCGTTCGCCCTTGGACACGCCCTGCACCAGCGTGAGACCGAGCTTGGATTCGTTGCTGCGCGGAATCGATTCCAGGATTTCGGCCTGCGCCGCGCGTTTGGTAACGTTGCTGAGTCGCGCCAGATAGTCTTGACCGTCTCCGTTGAACAGGGTCAGCGGGTCCGCTTCGCGCAGACGCAGTACCTGCACCGCGTGGCGGAAGGCGGAGTCGGGCAGGTCCACGCACACGCCGGAGGCGAGCGGTATGTCGGCGAAGAAACGGGTCATCCTCGTATTGTGCCGATTGGCCGGTCGCGCCGTCAGCCTGGCACTTGCGGCCAACTTGAAGTCACCACGCAAGCGGAGGACCGGATGGCGAAACAGCAAACGCGGGACGCGCAGCGCGAGCAGCGAATCGCTATGGAGATTGTCGTCGACGCCTACGGTGCGCAAGAGCAGGCGATGAGCTGGTACTGCTACCTCGAAGAGAATCTGGAATTTCCCTTTGCCGCAAAATGCATAGCGGTACGCGCCATTTCACCATTGGAAATCGGTGACGAGGTCGAGGTCATCGGAATGCCGCCGGAAGCCGAATGCGAACACGAGATGTTTGTGACCATCGCTCAGGGCCGAAAAGGCTTGGCGGTACCACTGTCCCAGCTTGAAGTGGCGAACTCGGTTTCGGATGAAACCCTGCAAGCGGTCGAGGACTGGCACTACTGGTTGGCGCAAGGATACGAGTTCGGGTGAACTCAAGCCCGACGCTGTCGGTGTTTGCAGAGCCCTCGGAAGCGTCAAGCCAAGGCCAGATCTTCGATCAACGTCTCGACCACCGTCTCCTCGTCGAGCGCGTAGCCGCAGTCCAGCATCGCTAGACTCAGTCGTACATCCCAGTCGGCGGTGACCGCGGGTCCTTCCAGCGTTCGGCCCTGTCGCGGTGCGTATTGCCGGTAGTCCGGCGCGCCAAATCGCCACGGCACGGCGCCGAAGCGGCGCATCACGAAGTTGCCGATGCGCAGGCCGGCCCAGTCGAAATCGCCGTGGTAGCGCAGTCGCGCGCCGGCGCGGGCGAGCTGGTCGAGCAGCGTGCGCTGGGCGGCGGCCGGCATGCCGTCGGTGCAGACCATGGGCGGACAGCGTTCGCCCAGGCGTTCGGCGGCGAGCGCGACGATGGTCGGGTTTTCACAGACGTGGATGGACACATTGTCGACGCACCAGTTCGGTGGTTGACGCAGCAGCGTGCGCAGCGTCAGGTGCAGCGGTTCGCCGGATTCGCCGGCCAGGGCTGCGAGGCGGCCACCGGGAGTGTCCGTATGCGCCGGCAGGTTGAGCACCAGGGCCGGCGCGGACAGCTCGCCGAGGCTGACACCGAGCTGTGCCCAGCGGTTGCGCAGTCGAGTATCTTCGGAATCGTCGGGCGCGGCACTATCGGATGCGCAGGCCGCCAGCACCAGGGTGCCGAGCGCTCGCCCGGCGTCCAGGCCGTGGGCGTCGCCACAGGTATCGGCCGCAAGCCGGGGTAGCGGGATGCCGCCGCCCGGCAGCCGCTGCAGCACGCAGGCCGCTTGCGACAGCAGTTGTGCCGCCTGTTGCGGATCCGAACCCGACAGCCGTTTGAGCAGTCCCTGGCCGGCGCCGTTCGTCAGCAAGGTCTGCAGGCGGACATCGGTTGCCGTCGCAAAACACGCGCTCCATTCGCGGCCACGCGCCAGCCGTTCCCGCTTGCGGCGCGGGATCGGCCCGTCCAGCGCTTCGAGTGCGCTTTCCAGGTTGGGTGCGACCTCGGCGCGCGCCAGTGCAGCGTCGAGTTCGGTCTGCGACACGCGCATGGAATCGCCGCGCGCAGCACGGCGGCCGAGCAGGCCTTCGAGCGCTGCGCGTTCGGCGGGTGTCAGGCGCGGCAGCGTGAACGTATCCCCGCCGGCTTCGCGTGCATAGCGTTCGCGCAGCCGTTGCCGCAAGGCGGCGAGGGCTTTGCCGCCGAGCAGCCGTTGCAGGCGATCGCTGTCGATTTCAATCGGCATGGCGAAGGCTGCGGCGAATCACGGCGGTGGCGGCGGCGCTGCATTGCAGCCGCTGCGCGAGTGGCGCCCAGTGCCCGGCGATGGTCTGGCGCAGTTGTCCGATGCGCGCGCTCGCGCGGCGGCGGTCGAGCCCGAATTCGGCGCAGACCGACAGTGCCGCCGGCACATCGCCGATGAGACTGTCCGGGGTGATGCGCATCTGGTGGCGGAGCTCGTCGCGCCCACCGCAGGCTTCGAGATCGAATGCGGGCATCAGTCTCAGGCGCTGACCGTCCCAGCCGAACAGGTGATTCAGTGGATGATCGTCGGTATTGCCGATGAGGATATTGAAGACCATGCGGTCGAACCAGCGGTGGCTGTCGGCGGCATCCTGCGAGTGTCGGCGCAGCGTTTCGGCCAGCGCGGGATAGCTGCCGTCCAGGTCGATGCGGTTTTCCGGGATGGACAGCAGGGTTCTTGCGGACAGCAGGTGTTCACGGCGGCCGTCCGCCTGGCGGTCGAAACGCTTCAGCAGCAGCACAGGGCGTTCGGCGACGGACACGAGCTTGAATTCCGGTACGACGATGCCACAGGCGGCGGCAAGCGCCAGCCCGAAGGCTTCCAGGCGTGGGTGGTCGGGAATGTGGTCCTTGTGGCTGCTGAACTTGGCGATCCAGAGTTGTCCCTGTGCGTCGTGGAAATCGGCCTTCGGACGCTGGCCGCCGACGCTGGGCCCGCGCTCAAGCGCGAAGCGATAGCGCTGCGGAATGTCATCCGCGGTTTCGAGACTTGCCACGGAATCGGCGATGTCCGGCAGTCGCTCCAGCGGCAGGGTGTCGCCAATGCCCAGGTCCGGCGGTCTGTTCGGACCCTCGCTGAACAGGAGCGCGCCGATCCGCGCGGCGCCGGTGGCGAGCAGACCTTCGATCGGTTTCGCCGGTCGGCCGAGCCGTTTCTCCAGCAGGTATTCGCCCCAGCGGCCGGGGCCGACGTCGGCAATGGCGGCCGGCAGGGCATCGCCGGGCAGCGGTTCCAGCCATTGTCCGCGCAGCGCGGTGTCGAGCGGGAAGTCCGGAGACAGCGAGATGGCATCGCGGCGCGCGGCATAACGGCGCCCGTAGGCGAAATGCCAACGCCGCCCCATCGAAGCTTCGAGCAGGCCGCAGGGAATGGCCGCGGTTTCATCGGGGAGAACGATCCAGACGTAGCGGCGTTCGCCGGGCATCAGAAGTCCAGATCCGCTTCGTCGCGTCGCGGCCCCGAACGGCGTACACGGCCTCGATGTGTGGCGGCAGCGGGCGCCGCATCCAGCAGGGGCAGTTCGAGCAGCCAGGCGATATGCGCCGCCGTTCCCCAGGCGACGCCGCCGCCGCCGCGTTCGAACTCCGCGACGGTGCGTTGCGATACGCCGCCGCGCTGCGCCAGTTGTGCCTGCGTCCAGCCGCGTTCGGCGCGCGCGAGCGCGCAGGTGCGGCCGATGTCACGCAGACGCTGCTGAACGCTGTGGGGTAGGGCGGGTTTGTTCATTGATGCGGGATTCTGCATTTATCGGTGCATAAATGCAAAATACCGCACTATTATGGTCCATCAGCTGAGGCTCGATGCGCCGTCTGCCGGCGTCGCCTCGGGAAAGCGCCGCCCCGGATCGTCCTGCGCGCGGCGTACGCGGCCGTCCCAGCTCCAGCGCGAGACGAAGATCGCGTCGATGCCTTCGCGGCGCACGATCTGGCAGATCGACAGGCCCGGCAGTTCGGCGTAGCAGCCCCATTCGCGTTCGCTGGTCATGACGAAGTCGAGGTCGAATTCGCGGATCAGCGCCATGCAGTTGGCGCGCGCCTCGTCGTCGATGCCGGCGAAGGCCTCGTCGAGCAGCACCAGGCGCGGCGCCAGCGGATCGGCGCTTTCGTAGTGGCTGCTGGCGGCCGCGAACAAGGGCACGGTCAAACCCAGCGCGCGCTCGCCGCTGGAAGCCGGCCCGGACAGCGGTTTCCAGCTGCCGTCCTGCTGGCGCTGCACGCGGAAGCGGTGCCAGCGGCGATAGTCCAGCGCGCGCGACAGTGATTCGAACAGGCTGGCGCGTTCGTCGCGCTGGCGTTCCTCGCGGATGCGGGTCTGCAGGAAGTCGCCGACGGTGCGGCGGTCGTCCGGCGACCAGGCGTCGGCGTGGGTCT